>Ga0111539_10000357_pt1 | contig 56214 bp, 54 predicted proteins | sample RhiMethybrSRZTD1_FD_79667 | JGI IMG/M metagenome (GOLD analysis project Ga0111539, IMG submission 79667) | Populus rhizosphere microbial communities from Tennessee, USA - Rhizosphere MetaG P. TD hybrid SRZTD1 (version 2) (version 2) | ecosystem: Host-associated > Plants > Roots > Rhizosphere >...
GCGACTACTTCAACGGCTTCAAGTCCCACAACCCGTGGGCCGTTCACGTGCCGCCCGAACGGCTGGGCAAAGACGCGATCAAGATCTTCGGCGTCGAAATCGGCGGCGGTAGCAAGCTCGATCTCGGCCGGCCCTTCATGGCGCGCTTCGGCGACATCGCTCGCATCGAGTCGGCCGGCCGTGACGTGCGCCTGACGCTCAAGAGCGGGACCGTACTCATCACCAATTATTCCGCCTTCAACGACCTCGACGATGGTCTGCGCGTGTGGGACCGCAGTCAGGGGATTCTGGACGTCGGCTCTCGACAGGTCCGCACCATCGATTTTCTTCCCGCTCCCGGAGCAGGTCCGCTCCCTCATCGACTGCACGGCACGGTGCATACGCGTTCTGGCGACTTCACTGGTTTCGTCCAGTGGAATCGGAACAAAGGCCTTGGCGCCGACGAGGTCGGCGGCCGCACTGCCGATGGTGATCTGCGCGTGCGCTTCGACACGATCCGGTCGATCGCGCGTAAGGAGCAGAGCTTGCTGGTCACGCTGCTCGACGGGAGCGAGAGCGTGCTCACCGGCCCCGACGCCGGTCACGCCAACCTCGGCATCTACGTCGACGATCCGCGCTTCGGTCGAGTGCTGGTCTCGTGGGACACTTTCGAGCGGCTCGACTTCAGTCCAGGCGGCAGCGGTCCGGCATACGGCGACTTCCCGCCGGGCCTCCCACTGACGGGCATCGTCACCACTCGCGCCGGCCGGCGCCTCGCAGGCCGGCTCGTCTACGACCTCGACGAGAGCGAGACCACCGAAACGCTCGACGCGCCCGCTCAGGGCGTGGACTATACGATTCCGTTCGGCTTGATCACTTCGATAGTGGTGCCCGGCCGCGAAGAGCGCGCCAGGGTGACGCTGTCCAACGGCGAGCAACTGCAGCTCGATCGCCGCGGCGATCTCGGCGACGCGAATGCCGGCCTGCTGATCTTCGTCGACGGCAGTCAGCGCCCGGAATACGTGCTCTGGACCGATGTCGAACGGGTCGATTTCCATCGCCCGACAAGAGGCTATCGCTGACCACAATTCCCTACCAAAAATCATGCGGCCTGCTCCCGAGCGAGGCCCTTGAACCTGACGCATAAGAAATCGCCGAGGCGGCATGAGGAACCGCATGTAGACTGACGACGTGCTGATGCTCCACGGTCTTGCGGGGATCACGGTCCTGGTGATGCAGGCCGGTATTGCGGGACAAGGTGGCCAGGGCGCGAACGCGCGGCCCGATGCTCCGCCACGTCCGGTGTCTTCCGTCCCGTCCACGCAGCCTGTGCTCGTTCACAAAGTAGAGCCCGAGTACTCGGAGAAAGCGCGTCGCGCCGGCATTCAGGGCGAGGTGTGGCTGGACGTCAGCATTCGGGCTGACGGCAAAGTCGGGAGCGTGCTCGTCGCGAAGTCACTCGACACGATGAACGGGTTGGACCAGCGGGCGATCGCAGCCGTGCGTCAGTGGGTCTATGAGGCAAGGCCAAATGGCGATCTCCGTGTCTTTCCTCCGACACGCGTGGTCATCCCGTTTCGACTGGCTGGTGATGTTCCGGTGATCGCGGCCTCAAAGGCGACCACCTCCGAAACCTTTGGCGACGGCGCGTATCGGCCCGGACAGCCTGGCCTCGTGCTTCCGATTTTGAAGACCCGGATCGAGCCGACCTATACGACCGTCGCACTGCGCGCCAGGACCACCGGCAGCGTGAGGATCGACGCCGTGGTGCTCGCAGACGGCACGGTGGGTCAGGCGCGAGTCGCCCAATCACTCGACAGCAAGTCAGGCCTCGACGATCAGGCGCTCGGCGCGGCTCGGGAATGGACGTTCATCCCGGGTACGCTCAACGGACGCGCGGTACCCGTCATCGTCACCATCGTCCTCGAGTTTCGACTTCACTAAGAGCGCTGCAGCATTTCAGTCAGACACCGTCAGCAGAACTGGCGTGTTTGTTTTTCGTGGACGCGCGTGACTATCTCGCCGGCATTGACGTCACGTGCCGTGGAGGCAATCATGCACCAGTGCCGGACGACATCCAGATCGGCGCGGTGGTCTACCGATCGAGGGATGCGGTCGAGCAGAAGGAGGGGCGGGCTTTAGCCCGCCCTCACTGGGCCGGCTGAAGCCGGCCCCTCCGACCGCCGGTAATTCTGCAACGCGCTCTTAGGAACATGCGCCCCGCGGCTGAAGCGCAGCGTTAGCCAGACATGCCTCGAGAGAAGCGACCGGACGATATCGCCCGCGAGGCTGCACAGCAGCCAACTGAAGCCATCGGCACCATGCGGATGGGCATGGGCACCGTCAAGTGGTGGCGGGACGCCAAAGGCTACGGCGTCATTGCGTGCGCCGAGATCTCGCCTTGGGACATCTGGTGCCACTTTTCTGCGATTGACGGGACTGGATTCCGGACGCTCACGGCGGATGACCCTGTTGAGGTCGAGTATTGCAGGGCCGATCAAGAAAGCTTCAAATATGTGGCGCGCAAAGTCCGCCGGTTATCGGAGAGTCCCTCGATCGAAACAGTTGGCTAACCGCGCTTGCAGTAGACGGCGCGGGTATCATCTTGCGAAACAAGGAACAAGCGCGCCGCGGCTGAAGCGCGGGCGTAGGCGTCGAAGCGAAACCGTTCGGAGGCGCACATGTCTGTGCCGAAGACCAAACCCACGGAAGTCAGTGTCGAGAGTCACGTCGCTGCGATTGCGAACGAGGAGCAACGGAATGACGCCCAGACTCTGGTTGCTCTCATGCGAAGAGTGACCAGGCACGAACCAAGGATGTGGGGGCCAAGCATCGTCGGATTCGGGAGCTACCACTACAAGTACGCCAGCGGTCACGAAGGCGATTCCGCTCTCGCTGGGTTCGCCGCACGGGGAAGGGAGTTGGTCGTTTACATCGCGCCGGGCTTCGAAGGTCGGGACGCCTTGTTAGCCAAGCTGGGAACGCACAAGATGGGGAAGGTATGTGTCTACATCAGACGCCTGGCCAACGTCGATCTGAACGTCCTGGAGAAGTTGGTAGCCCGATCGGTAGCAGACACGAAGCGTCGCTATCCGCAGCCCAATGAGAACGGCGCCTAACCCCGCGTTGATGCTGACCAAGGCCGTCCTTGCGAAAAAAGGCCCGAGGCCGGCGTCTCAGTCAGTCTCGCCCGGCAGTAGCTCGAAGCCCACGAACCTCGCCCACCCGTAGCAGGACTGGTCTCTGCCATCGGGCCCGCGGGTCGCGTGCTGCCAGGCACCGAGCGCCCGGACGCACCACGTGGACTCGAGCCGTTCATCAGAGAAGATGGAAGGAGCAGATTGACCAGTCAGAACGCTCGACTGTCGATGGTGGTGGCAGTCGTGTTGACGCTCGGCGTGGCCTCGCCTCGTCCTATTGACCGGCCGTCAAACGCGTCATGATCCGCAGATGGCCACTTTTCATCCGCGCCGCGTCGTGCTTCTCTTCGCCGCGGTCGTCGCGAGCGCCACCGCGCTGTCCGGTCAGCAGGCTCGCCACCCCGTCAGCGGCCGCCTCCTGGCGCCGACCATGGGCATCGAGGGAGCGGCGTGGCTGGATCGCCCGGAGCGCGAAGCGGAAGAAGCGCCGTCGAAAGCCATCGCCGCGTTGAAGGTGCCGAACGGCGCGACGGTGGCCGATGTCGGCGCCGGGTCGGGCTACTACACCGTGCGGCTGGCCAAGGCCGTCGGGCCGCAAGGGCACGTAGTCGCGACCGATCTGCAGCCCGGTATGCTCGATCTGATTCGTGCCAAGCTCGCGCGCGATGCGCTCACCAACGTCACGCTCGTCCAGGGCCGCGCCGATGATCCGATGCTGCCCGCCACCACCTTCGATGTGATCCTGATGGTCGATGTCTATCACGAACTGGCGGCGCCTCAGGTGTTCGTGCGCAAGCTGAAGGACGCGCTCAAGCCCAATGGCCGCCTGGTGCTCATCGAGTTCCGGCTCGAAGATCCGCGCGTGCCAATCCGCGAAGTTCACAAGATGAGCGTGAGCCAGGTACGTCAGGAGCTCGGCGCCGACGGCTTCCGGATCGAACGAGTGATCGACGTGCTCCCCTGGCAGCACATCATCGTGCTCGCGCCCTCGGCTCCTGACCGGTAAACGCAATCGCGAGCCCGGCGCCACCTTCGCTCAACTGCATCGAGGCGTTGCCAGCTACTCGACGTCCGCCACCAGGAGCGTCTTCGCGGTGCGCGCGTGGAGGCTGACGACGCCGCGCGCCGCATGCAGGAGCGTCGTCAGGACGACGACGCCGAAGACGCCGCAGAAGATCCAGCCTCCAGGGGTGTCCAGCCAGGCCGGATTGAACACGATTTCGTCGTGGTTCCAGGGCACCCAGCCGAGGCGCTCCGCCAGGCCAGCGACAGGTACCAGGGTGAAGCTCACGCCGATGGCGAGCCCCGTGACTGCGGTGACAAAGTAGATGATGCCGAGCGGCAGCATCAACACGAGGTAGATGAGCGTCGTCCAGGTCTGCCCGTCCCTCAGCATCTCGAGGCACCGTGCGACGAGGCCTTCCGGCGCCCCCGGGTGCACCGGCCGGCGCGGCATGCGCTCGCCGCTCACGGCTTCGAGCAGCCGGCCTTCCGCCAGGGAAATCACTCGGGTGATGCCGATGAACCCCAGGAAGAACCGCGATGACGCAGCCTAGAAAGCGCTTGCAGCCGACGGCAGCGCGCAGGTCGGCGTAAGGTGGGATCGAGATTGCCGCTCGCGGCTGAGCGGCAGGTCGTCGTTAGGCTGCTGATCGACCAGGGAGCCACGTCGATGCTTCGAACGAAATCGGTGTGGAGTTCGATCAATCGCAAGAAGGACGGCATTCGGATTCTTGCGACCCGGTTCCGGGGGCGCGGAATGCCGACCAACAGGTCCGGGACGCGGAGGTGATGCATGACCAGGAACGCAGTCGTGGTGGGTCTGACGTTGGACGCTCCATTCTTGATGTGAGCGTCACCCCGACCTCAAAGGCCTACCCTGGCACGGACGCGTCGCTCCTGTGACAGGGACTCCTCGGGACCGTGAAAGCCGGCGATCCCAACGCCGCGGTGATCCGCGCCGTCGGCGACGCGGCGATCTACCAATCGAATGCGCCGATCCGAGTGGTGACGACCGCGCTCGTGAAAGGGAACGTGCTCATCGTCGCGTTCCAGTCGGCGGACGCGCGCGCGAAGAAGGACCAGGTCATCGCATTGCTGAAGGCGGCGGGGCGTCTGTAGAAACGCGCGGTCGCCCTGCCGCAGATGTGCTCAACTGTGCAGCACGGCAAGGAGGCACCATGCGATTTCTGATCGGTCTTCTCGTCGCTGCGACGGCGACCGTGTCCAGCCAGCCCCAGGCTCGACCACGCGGACGCGACCTCGGCATCCCGTTTCCCGGCCGGACCGGCCCGGCCAACGCGATCACCGACGTCGCAGGAGTCGCCGTCGGACACGTCACGCTGATTGAAGGTGAAGGGAAACTGATCCCCGGCAAGGGACCGATCCGCACCGGGGTCACGGCCATTCTCCCGCGCCCGCGCGGCAACTGGGATCCCGTCTTCGCCGCCACGTTCAACTTGAACGGCAACGGCGACATGACGGGGGTGAACTGGATCAAGGAGTCCGGGTTTCTCGAAGGGCCGATTCTCCTCACCGGCACTCACAGCGTCGGCACGGTCCGCGACGCGGCGATTCAGTGGCAACTGAAGAACGGCCGCAACTTCGTGTTCACTTATCCGGTTGTCGCCGAGACGTTCGACTTCATGAACGATGCGAACGGCGAACACGTCAAGCCCGTGCACGCCTTCGAGGCCCTCGACCGGGCGAAGCCGGGTCCGGTGGAAGAAGGGGCGGTTGGAGGCGGCACCGGCATGGGCTGCAACGGCTTCAAGGGCGGCATCGGGACGTCGTCCAGGGTACTGAGCGCCGGAGCGGGCGGCTACACGATTGCGGTGCTCGTGCAATGCAATTACGGCGGCGACTTGAGGATTCTCGGCGTGCCGATCCGTCAGGAAATTGCGAATCTCGGTACGTGCACCGTGTTGCCGCAACCGCTGACCCGTGAGTGGACGCGCGGGATGCCGCTCTGCCCGCCAACGGGCGGCGCCACGGCCGGATCGGCCGCCGCCGACTATGACGGCCGCGGCTCGATCATCGTGATCGTCGCCACGGATGCCCCGCTCCTTCCGCACCAGCTCGAACGCCTCACACGCCGTGTGGGAATGGGCCTCGGCCGCCTCGGAAGCTGGGCGGGCAACTCGTCAGGCGATCTGTTTCTCGCGTTTTCAACCGCCAATCCCGGCGCGGCCCGCCCCGAGGGCACGCCGTCGCTGACGATGCTGCCGAACGAACGGATCGACGCGCTGTTCGTCTCCACGATCGACGCGACCGAAGAAGCCGTCGTCAACGCCATGCTCGCGGCCCAGACGATGACAGGCGCCGATGGCATTCGGGTGTTCGGCTTGCCTGGCGATCGGGTGGTGGCCGCGCTCAGGAAGTACAACAGGATGAAGTAGCGCCCGCTGGCTGGACAGTCGCGGCTGACGACATCGATCGCGGAGGATTGTGCAGACACGTTCCATCGCTTCATCCGTCCTCTTCATTGCCACTGCGATGGCCTGGGCCGCGGCCTGTGGGTCGTCGCCGACGGCAACGACGGCCGACAGGCTTGATCCGCTGTTCGCGACGTGGAACCGGCCGGACTCACCAGGCTGTGGGGTCGGCGTCAGCCGAAACGGCGCGGTCATCTATGAGCACGGTTACGGAATGGCGAGCCTGGAACGCCACGTTCCGATCGCCTCCTCCACCGTGTTCCCTCTTGCGTCGATCACGAAGCCATTCACGGCGATGAGCGTCCTGCTTGCGGCCGAACGCGGTCTGCTGTCGCTGGACGACGACCTATCGAACTACATCCCTGATTGGTCCAATCGCGAGCACCGCGTCACCATCCGGCACGTGCTCACGCATACGAGCGGGCTTCGTGACGCCTATCTCTTGCAAGGCTGGGCGCCGGACATCGGCAATTCGACCGATGCGTTCATCAAGATCCTGTCGCGCCAGCGTTGCCTGAATTCCGCGCCCGGCGCCGAGTACCAATACAACAACGGCGGTTACCTGCTGCTCGGCAAGATCCTGGAGCGGGCCAGCGGTCAAACACTCGGCGCCTTCGCGGATGCGAACATCTTCAAGCCACTCGGCATGACCGGAGCCTACTTCAATGGCGATCCCGTCAGGACGGCCCCGGACCACGCGTCGGGTTATTCGCCGCAGGCAACCGGCTGGCGTCTCCTGCCGGCAGGCTCAGGCTACGCCGGCAACGCGGGAATGATGTCGAGCGTCCGGGATCTCCTGCTTTGGGCGAACAATTTTGCAGACGCGCGTGTCGGCACGCCGGCGCTCCTCGCACGCATGCAGACGGCAACCGCGTTGACCGGCGGCCAGACCACCCCACACGGGATGGGGTTTGGCATTGGCAACTATCGGGGGGCGCGGACGCTCCGCACGTCGGGAGGTGATTTCGGAACCGCAACCGAGCTCGTCCTCTATCCTGACCAGAGGTTCGCCATCGCGGTGCTGTGCAACATGGACTCGGTCGCCATGGGTGGACTGGCAACGGTCGATGTAGACGACTTGACCAATCGCCTGGCCGATGTCTTTCTCGAGAGCGCTCTCGAACCACGCGCGGCACCGAGCGTCGGCGCGCCGCCGCCACCTCCCGCAAGCGTGTCCGCCGACGACCTGGCAAAGAAGACCGGCCTCTATCGCGTGGGATCAGACGAGAATTACATCTTGCTGATGTCCGTTCGCGATGGCAGATTCACGCTGCGGGATTTCTACGGCGACAACTATGACATCCCGATGACGCCCGTCAGCGCCAACCGCTTCGTGATTCCTGGAACCACGTTCGAGTTCTCGCCGGCCGAAGCCGGGCGGCCTCAAGCGTGGCACATCATCGACGGCGAAGGGCGTCGACTGCTGGAGCTTCCGTTGATGAAGTTCGACATGTCGAAGGCGGATCTCGAATCGTTCAGCGGCGCGTACAGAAGCGATGAGCTCGACGTGACATACACCGTGGCCGTGCGCAATTCGAGCCTCGTCGTTCAGTCCTCGACGCTGCATCCCGTTTTCAAGGACGCGTTCGTGGGCGAGTATGTCGGCACGGTTCGGTTCCTGCGCGATGCGCGAGGGTCGATCAACGGGTTCACTCTCAACAGGAAGAGCGCCCGGGGTGTACGCTTCGAACGGGTGAAGCGGGCCGGCTGACAGACGAATGGAGGCGACGATGCGTCGCACACGACTTCTCTGCGCGATTGGCGTGAGCGTTTGGTCGGCCGTGGTTGCCGGCAGTCAGGCTGCGGCCCCCGTCGTGCTGTCCGAGGCGCTGCGGACCCACGTGAAGGACGAACGGTTCGCGATCGTCACGTCCATCCGAGGGTTGCCACTCGGCGTCCGCGAGGAGCTGCAGACGTTGTTCGGCAGCAAGACACTCGACATCGCTGAGCCCGGAGCCGAGTTTCAGGTCACCGACGTGATCGTCAAGCCGAACCTGCCGATACGTCGGCTCGTCGCGGCGGGGTGCTCGACCGATCACTGCCTCGTCTACTACGAACGCGGCGGCATCGCTCACACGTGGCAGGTGGCGCTGTTTCACTGGACGCCGGCCGAGACGCGGTTCGAGGGGGGCGGGATCGCTCCACGCGACCTGGCGTCAATCGACGCCGTCCGGAGCGCCCTGCTGTCCGGAGCGATCAAAGGCCCGAACAAGTTCTGGTAGAACGTATGAGAATGCCGGCAAGAGCGATCCTGCTCATCGCGACGGTGCTGTGTTTCGCGGCGTCCGCGTTCGCCCAGCAAACGTCCGCTCACTCCGACCATCCGGTCGTGGTCCTGGTCGGCGGGCAATATGGCACGCCAACGGAATGGCTCGGCACGGCAGGCGTCCTGATCGCGCGCCCCAAACCATTCCAGCCAGGCACCTCTACCGATTCGAGCCGGGCCGGGCTCGTCGTAACGGCAGGCGCGGGTACTGGTGGCTTCGGCCTTGCGGCAGGCGGCGCTTTCCTCGCGCTCGAAGGACCCTGGCTGACGACCGGCTTCGACGCGCGGTTCACGCTCACCCGTACGGGGGCGGCGCCCCGGGGGGCGGCTGGTGAGTCGACCTATGTGGGAGGCGAGGCGGGCCTGTTGATCATGAGCGTGCGACTGGCCGCCGGCGCGGCGCACCGTACCGCTGGACCGCCCGGACCCAAGTCCACCATCTTCACCTGGAGCGTGGGCGTGCAGCTACCGCTCGGATGGTGAGTCGGTCTCTCGAAGCAGGCGCTGGACGGGCGACTAAAGGCCTTCGCGACGCCGACAATTGCGGCGGGCAGCGCCGCAGCGTATTGCTTCAGCGTCGCATCGTATTGGCGCTGCTGTTGCAGGATGACCCGCCCCTTTTTCCCCAGGAGTGCTCCCAAATGAGATGCAGACGGATCTTTCAAGCAGCAGTGTTGACCGCAGTGTGTTGCGGCCTGACGGCGTCCGCCGAGGCCACGACGATCAACTTCGATGAATTGCCCCCCTTGAACCTGAATTACCCGTCGGGGCAGTACGCCGCGCTGGGCGTGACGATGCAGTCCTTGAATCTCCCGCCGTCGGTGGATGCGGTCGGCGAGACCTTCGCTGCGTCCCTGTCTTTCGATGGCTTTACCGTACTCAGCGGTGACCCCGCCGTCTCGGCACCCAATTTCGGCGCGACGACAAATGTGTTCGTACAGCCGTCAGGGCTGCTCTTCAGCTTCTCGACTCCCGTCAGCTTCCTTTCTCTGCAGACCGATGACGCGGCAGGCGAGGCGGTGGACATCGTACGGCTGATGGCCCTCAGGAGCCTGGGCGGCGGAATGTTCGAGGTCATCGCCGTGACGACGGGATCCGACGCGGAGACGACCGCGCCCGGAAACATCTTGTCCTTGTCGATCCCGAACGGCTTCTCGTACGCCATCTTTGCCACTGCCACCGAACCCGAGGGCTTCGACAACCTGACCTTCGTCCAGACGCCCGAGCCGGCCACGCTCGCGCTGCTCGGAACCGGTCTCGCGGCCGCGTTTGCCCGGCGGCGGTCCCGATCGAAGTCGCGCCTCTAGGACCCAACAGCCGTTCTCGTTTCCGTGTCGCGCGGGTCATCTCACGCGAAACGGGAACGGCTGACCGTTTGGAGTGCGTTGCGAAACTCCGGCGCGTTTCAGAACTCAGAAGGAGGGGCGGGCTTGAGCCCGCCCCTGCTGGGCCGGCTGAAAGCCCGCCCCTCCCGGAGCCAGAGTTTGGAAACGCCTTAGCGATCGACGGCGCGTGCTAGAATAAGAAGTTTGTCACGGTCCCCAGGTGGGCGGCCGTGCGCTTCTCTCCCAGGTCTCTCGATGATTTCTGTGCACGACGTCTCGATGCGGTTCGGCTCGAAGCTGCTCTTCGAGGAGGTGACCACCACCTTCTCCAAGGGCCGCCGCTACGGGCTGACCGGCCCCAACGGTTCCGGCAAGTCCACGTTCATGAAACTGCTGACCGGGGAGTCCCTGCCGCAGAAGGGGACCATTGCGCGGCCCGACAAGCTCGGGGTGCTCCGGCAGGATCAGTTTGCCTACGACACGTTCCGGGTCATCGACACCGTCATCATGGGCAACCAGCGGCTGTGGCAAGCGCTGCAGGCGCGCGAGCTGCTGTACGCGAAGCCGTCGCTCACCGACGAAGACGGGATGCGTCTCGGTGAGCTCGAGGGCATCGTCGGTGACGAAGACGGCTATTCCGCGGAAAGCGACGCGGCCGTGCTGCTCGAGGGCCTCGACATCCGGGGGCCGCTGCACGAGCGGCCGATGTCCGAGCTGCAGAGCGGGCAGAAAGTCCGCGTGCTGCTGGCCCAGGCGCTCTTCGGTCATCCCGAGGCGCTGCTCCTCGACGAGCCGACGAACCACCTGGACCTCGAGTCGATCCACTGGCTGCGCGAGTTCCTGCTCCGCTACGACGGCACGCTCATCGTCATCTCGCACGATCGTCACTTCCTGAACGACGTCTGCACGCACATCGCCGACATCGACTACCAGACGATCATCACCTACACCGGCGGCTACGACGACATGGTGCTGGCCAAGACGCAGATCCGTTCGCGGATTGAGGCCGACTACGCGCAGCGCGAGAAGAAGATCGCGCAGCTCAACGATTTCATCGCGCGGTTCTCGGCCGGCACGCGATCGAGCCAGGTCCAGTCGCGCCGGAAGGAAGTCGAGCGCCTCGAGACGAGCGCGCTCGCCCGGTCGAACATCCAGCGCCCGTACATCAAGTTCGCGATGGCGCGGCCGTCCGGCAAGGTCGTCCTCGAGTGCAAGGGCGTGTCGAAGGCGTACGGCACGCACCGGGTCATCGACGGCTTCAGCGCGGTCGTCGGCCGCGGCGAGAAAGTCGTGCTCGTCGGCCGCAACGGCGTCGGCAAGACGACGCTGTTGAAGGCGCTGCTCTCGGATGCGCCTGGCCTGACCGGCTCGTCGTCAGACCTCGATGCCGGTACGGTGCGATGGGGCCACGAGGTCTCGGTCGGGTACTTCTCGCAGGATCACACGGGGGCGATCACGAAGGGCATGACGGCGGTCGAATGGCTGCACCAGTTCGCCCCTGATGCCTCACGTCAGGACATTCACGGCCTGCTGGGGCAGATGCTCTTCAGCGGTGAGGAAGGACTCAAGCCGACCGACGCGCTCTCGGGCGGCGAGACCGCGCGGCTGCTGTTCTGCCGCCTCATGCTCCAGAAACCGAACGTGCTCGTGCTCGACGAGCCGACCAACCACCTCGATCTGGAGTCGATCAACGCCCTGAACGTGGCCTTACAGAAGTTCGAGGGCACCGTCCTGCTGGTGACCCACGATCAGGATGTGATCGAAGAGGTCGGCACGCACGTCTGGCACCTCGAGCCGGGATCGATCACGGACTTCAAAGGGCCGTGGGAGGAATTCGAGACCGCGTCCGCGCGGTGACGCCCCCGGTCTGACCCCACTCCAGAGCGGCGGCAAGCGCCAGCACGCCTTCTTCGTCGCGCGGCTTGCCCACCACCTGCAGGCCGACCGGCATGCCGCTCGAGCCGCCATCGAGCCCGCAGGGCACGGACGCGACGGGCAACCCGGTCAGACTCAGCACGAACGTCGGCGCGATCCAGTCGATGTAGGTCTGCATCGGCCGGCCGGCGATCGAGTCGGGATAGTTCTGCTCCACCGGAAACGGCGGGACCGCCATGCACGGCGTCAGCACGTGATCGAACCGCGTGAAGATCTCACGCCACTGATGCCACAAGCGGCCTCGCACCGCTTCCGCCGCCGCCAGCTCCAATGTCGTCACTTCCAATCCCGACCGGACGTTGGCGCCGACGTTCGGTCCGAACCGATCCTGCTGTTCGAGCCGCGGGTACATCTGCGCGACGAACCACAGGCCGCGCAGCGCCAGAAACGCCGCCCGGCCCGCTGACAGATCCACTTCCGCCACCTCGACGCCGGCGCCGATCTTAGACAGCCCGAATGCGGCGTCGCGACACACGCGCTCGATGGCCGGGTCGATGCCGATGCCGGCCAGGTCCGCGCAGTACGCGATCTTCAGTCCGCGTCGCGCGCCGGAGCGTACGGCGCCAACAAAGTCGCGGCCGGCGACCGGCTGCGCGAGCGGCGAGAGCTCGCTCGGGCCACAGACGGCCTGCAGCATCAGCGCGACGTCCGCGGCGGTCCGCCCCATCGGTCCGGTCACCTGCAGCGTGTCCCAGACCCAGTCGGTCGGATGCGTCGGCACGAGGCCCGGCGACGGGCGCAGTCCGACGACGCCGCAGAACGATGCGGGGATGCGGAGCGAGCCGCCGAGATCGGTCCCTTCCGCCAGCGCGATCATCCCGCACGCCAGCGCTGCGGCGCCGCCGCCCGTCGAGCCGCCCGCGCTCTTCGTCGGATCCCACGGGTTGCGCGTCCGGCCGAAGACTTCATTGAAGGTATTGCCGCCCGCCGCGAACTCCGGGCAGTTGGTCTTTCCGAGAATGACCGCGCCCGCGTCCCGCAGCCGCCGGACGATCAGCGCATCTTCGTCCGGCACGTGGTCCGCGTAGATCGGCGATCCAAACGTCGTGCGAAGCCCTGCCACCGGTGTCACGTCCTTGATCCCGACAGGCAGACCGCAGAGCGATCCCGGATCCTCGCCCTTCGCCAACCTGCGATCGAGCGCACGCGCCTCATCCATCGCGCGCGGATTCAACGTGACGACCGCGTTCAATTCCGGATTCAGCCGCTCGACTCGTTCGAGACAAGCCCCGACAACGTCGGCGACGGACAGTTCCTTTGTCGCGATCAGGCGCCGCAGTTCGGTCGCCGACTTATCGGGTACTTCGCGCAAGCTCTTCTCCGACTGCTCCGGCCTTCTCCGTGCTCTCCGTCTTTTTCCGTGTTCTCCGTGGCCGCGCGGTCGCGTTCTACCAGTGGCCGGAGAACGCGACCGCGCGGCAGAACGCCGCCTCTCCCCCCTTGAACTTCCACGGAAAGCAGCCGAGGACCAGGCGCTTGTTCTGGATCTCCGGCGCCTGGATGTCGCCACCGAGGTTCTCGATGTGCATGCAGTTCTTCGGAAAGAGCGCGTTGTGCGTCAACTGGTACGCCGAGTCTGGAAACAGCCGGTTCACGGCCTCCGGACCACCGAACTTGTCCTCACACTGTTTCCGGACCCGATCGCAGTGACCGTGCATCCCCTTGCCGAGAAACCGGCCGATCGGCAGGTTCATCGGGTGATCGGTGGAAATGCAGTCCACGCCCCAGATGTGGATCTGCTTTTCGAGGAGCCACGGCACCATGTCCGGGTGCGCGCCGGGATGGCGATGGATGTACTTCTCCTCGTCCGGCTCGGCGCCGAACTGCGCGTGTTTCTCCCAGCCGGTATGGAGGAACAGCAGGTCGCCCTTTCGCACCTCGACCCTGTCCTCGATCATCTTCGGCGTATAGATCGCAAGCTCGTCCATCTCGTCCGACAGGTTGACGATCACGCCTGGTCCGCACAGCCACTCGATCGGAATCTCGTCGATCGTCATGCCGGCCGTCACGAAGTGCCTCGGCGCGTCGAGGTGCGTGCCCATGTGATTGGACGTCATGATGTACTGCGCGTTCACGCCGTGCTCGGCTTTGCGCTTGATGTACTTCACTTCGAACGGCGGGTAGTACGGCCAGAACGACACTTGCTCGTTCAAGGGCTGCGACAGATCGTAGACCTTCATGAGAGCTCCTTCGTGCTGAGAGATCTGGCAAACGCCCGTTCCAGCGCCCTTCGCGTGAGCACGGTCGCAAGCTGGCGGCGATAGCGGCTGGAGGCGTGCATATCGCTCGTTGGATCGATGTCCTCAGTCGCCGCAGCCTCGGCCGCGGCGCGAATGGCGTCCGCGGACGGGACGGAGCCAGCGAGCGCCTGCGAGGCCCGCTCAGCCAGGACGGGCCCGTCGCCCACGCTCAGCAAAGCGATTCGTGCGCGCGAGCAGCGGCCGGCATCGTCCACCGCCACGAGCGCGGCGACGCCGACCAGCGCGAAGTCGCCGTGCCGGCGCGACATCTCTTCAAACGCCCAGCCGTGACGCGCGCCGATGTGTGACTGAGCAGGAATCTCGATCTCCGTCAGCAGCTCCCCAGGCTCGAGCGCGGTCGAAAACAAGCCCACATAGAAATCCGACGCGGCGATCGAGCGCGCGCCCGCCTGGCTGCGAACGCCAAAGCGCGCGTCGAGCGCGAGCATCACGGCGGGAAGCTCGGCAGCGGGATCCGCGTGCGCGAGGCTGCCGCCCACGGTGCCTCTCGTCCGTATCGCCGGGTGCGCGATGAACGGCATCGTCTCGTCGATGAGCGGCGCGACGCGACGAACGAGGTCGTTTCGCTCGAGCGCGCGCTGCCTCGTCATGCTGCCGATTTGCAACCCGCCGCCATGTCCTTCACGAAGATAGGCGAGCTCCTTGATTCGGTTCAGGTCGACGAGCACCGCCGGTGTCGCGAGCCGAAAATTCATGGCCGGGATGAGGCTTTGACCGCCGGCGAGCGGCTTGGCGTCGCCGGCGTGGTCGGCGACGAGCGCGAGCGCTTCGTCCAGCGTGTCCGGCCGATGGTAATCGAACGGCGCGGGCTTCATGCGCCGCCCTGCACGCGCGATTGCAGCTCTTTGTTCAAGGCGTCGAGTGCCTGCCGGATCATCATCTTCGCCACCGACTCGATCAGCCGCTGCCCGACCGCCGCGATCCGGCCACCGACGAGCACGTCAGCGCTGTACGTCATCAGCGTCGCGCTCTCCGGTTGCTCCTGCAGGTCGACGGTCGCGGTGCCGCGCGTGAATCCGATGGCGCCCTTCCCGTCGATCTGCATCGCGAAGCTCGCCGGCGCCACGCGATTCTCGAGCGTGACGGTCACCGCAAACTCGGCCGCGGTCACCGGCCCGACGCTGACTTTCATGGTTCCTTCGAACTTGTCGTCCCCTGTCCGCGTCAGCGTCTTCGTGCCGGGCAGTGCCTTGGCGAGCACCGCAGGATCCTGCAGCAGATCCCACACAAGAGGCCGCGGTCCGGCGAACGTGAACGTGCCGCCCAGCGTCATGGCCGCCGCGCCCGCTCGATCAGCTCGAAGAGCCTGTTCGGGCTGAGAGGAATCTCGCGAATTTCGAGGCCGTAACCGGACAGCGCGTCTTCGACGGCCTGCGCGAACACCGCACCCGATGGGATGCAGCCGGCTTCGCCCACGCCCTTGAGCCCGAGGGCGTTGAACGGGGAGGGCGTCTCGCGATGTGCGGCCTCGATCGGAGGCACATCCGTTGCCGTGGGCAACAGGTAATCCATGAATGACGCGTTCAAGAGCTGCCCTTGCTCGTCGTAGACCAGCTGCTCGTAGAACGCGTTGCCGATGCCGTGCGCGACGCCGCCGTGAATCTGCCCCTCGACGAGGAGCGGATTGATCATCGTGCCGCAGTCGTGGACGACGAGATACCGCTTGATCGCGACGGCCGCCGTCTCCGGATCGACCTCGACCATGATCGCGTGTACTCCGCTCGCGGTACTGCCGCGGTCGGGTCCGAAATACGCGGTGCTTTCGAGGCCGGGTTCCGTCCCGGGCCGCACCGCGCCCCGGAGCGGATTCGCCTTGCCCGAAAGCTCCCCGAGCCCAATGCCGGCGTCGTCCGATCCGCTGACGCGAACCCGTCCGCCCGCGAGCTCGAGCCGATCGGGCGCGACGCGCAGCACGCTCGATGCAAGGTCGAGAATCTTTCCGCGCACCGACATCGCGGCCGCGTGACACGCACTGCCGGCCACGACGGCGCCGCGGCTCGCGAACGTTCCGGTGCCCCAGTGGAATTCGCGCGTGTCGCCGGTCACCACGCGCACGTCCTCGACGGCCACGCCGAGCACCTCGGCCACCACCTGCGCAAACACCGTGAAGTGTCCCTGCCCTTGTGTCCCGACGCCGGTCGCGACGCGCACCTTGCCGCTCGGCTCGACGGTGACGCGGGCGCCCTCGTACGGCCCGATCCCCGTGCCCTCGACGTAGCAGGCGATCCCGATCCCGACGTGCTTGCCCTCTGCGCGCAGCCGCGCCTGCTCCGTGCGCCGGAAGTCGTCGTACCCGATCGCGCGCGCGGCATGCTCGAGCGTCGGCAGGTAGTTGCCGCTGTCGTAGATGAGCGGCGCCGAGTCCTGGAACATGATCTCGTGATTGTGCGGAAACCGGTCCGGCCCAAGGAGGTTGCGCTTTCGAATCTCGACGAGATCGATTCCCAATTCCTTCGCAGCGATGTCGAGCAGTCGCTCGCTCACGAACACCCCATGCTGTCTTCCCGCGCCGCGCACGGGCGTGACGATCGGCCGGTTCGTGAAAACTGACGTGAACTCGCTCTCATAGTTCGGGATGTCGTACGGGCCCAGAAGCGTGCACTGGCTATTGATCGGAATCGTCAGCCCGTACGGATCGTAGGCGCCCGTGTCGCACAGAAACACGTCGTGCACGCCGAGGACGCGCCCATCTCTCGTGAGCGCCATCTCGGCGTCGTGCACCTGGCCGCGCTCCTGCGTCGTCGCGTAGAAGTTCTCCTGGCGATCCTCCGCCCACTTGAGCGGTCGCCGCAGCTGCATCGACGCCCACGGGAGGAGCAGCTCCTCCGGGTAGAACATCATGATCTTCGGCCCGAAGCCGCCACCGACGAAGGGCGCGATGACCTGCACCTGCGACTCGAGCAGGCCGAGCATGCGGGCCAGGCCGTTTCTGATCGGAATCGGCGCCTGCGTCGTGTCCCAGATCGTCAGCTCCTCCGCTCGCGGTTCCCACCGCGCGACGACGGCCCGGTTTTCGAGCGCAGCGGCCACGCCGCGGTCGTAGAGAAACCGTCGCTTGACGAGCAGGTCCGCCGCCTGTCGCGCCTGCTGATAGTTGCCCTTGCGTTGCAGGACGTGCGCGGCCGCGTTCGACGTCAGGTGTTCGTGCACCAGCGGCGCGCCGGGCGCCAGCGCCGCCTCCAGATCGATCACCGCGTCGATGGGCTCGATGTCCGCGACGCAGTCGCGCAGCGCGTCTTCGGCGAGGTACCGGCTTTCTGCCACGATCATCGCCATCGGCTCGCCGACGAATCGCACCTTGTCCTTCGCAAGCGGCAGCGGCGTGCACGCGTGAAAGACGTGACCGGGAATCGGCGGCGGATTCACCAGCAGCGGCGCCGGCTTGCTGTAGTCCCCGAGATCGGCCGATTCGTAGACGGCGACAACGCCGGGCCGCGCTCGCGCCGCCGAGACATCGAGACGCTTCAGGCGGCCGTGCGCGAAGTCGCTTCGCAGAAACGCGACGTGCAGCATGCCCGGCAGTTGCACGTCGTCAACGAACAGCGCCCGGCCCGTGAGGAGGCGCGCGTCCTCGTTGCGCAGCACGCGGCGGCCAATGACCGGCGTCGCCATCAGCGGGAAGCCGCCCGCTCGACGGCGCCGGCCGTGTTCCGGCGCCCGGCGGCGAGCTTGATGGCGTTGACGATGTGCTGGTAGCCGGTACAGCGACAGAGATTTGCCGACAGCGCGTCGCGGATTTCGGCCTCGTTCGGCGCGGGGTTATCGCGAAGGAACGCGGTCATGGTCATCAGGATCCCGGGCGTGCAGAAGCCGCACTGCAGTCCGTGCGCATCGCGAAACGCGGTTTGGAGCGGATTCAGCTCGCCATTAGGACCCGCGAGCGCCTCGACGGTCTGAATCTCGTGCCCGTCGGCCTGCACGGCCAGCATGATGCACGACCGCGCCGGTTCGCCGTCGAACAGCACGGTACATGCGCCGCACACGCCATGCTCGCACCCGACGTGCGTGCCGGTCAGCGCGAGGTCCTGCCGCAGGAAATCACTGAGCAACAGGCGAGGCTCGACCTCACGGTCGTACCGCACGCCGTTCACGACGAGGGTCAGAGGCACGGTCATGGCAGGTCAGAGTCAGGAGCCACGATAGGTCGTGTATCCGAACGGCCCCACGAGCAGGGGCACGTGATAGTGGGATTCGCCGGCCGCCGCTTCGAAGACGATCACGACAGAGGGATACAACGTGCGGACCGACTGCGCGGCGAAGTAGCGCCCGGTGTCGAACGTCAGCCGATACACGCCCGGGTCGAGGCCGGCGCCGTCGGGCATCAGATGACGCGCTCTGCCGTCCGCGTCCGTCTCGCCTCGACCCACCGCGCTCCACCGCTCCGCCGTGCGCCGCTCGAGCACGACGGCCACGCCCGCCGCGGGTCGTCCGCGTGCCGTGTCGAGTACGTGGGTCGTGATGGCGCTCATTCTCCCGGCGAATCTTACACGACGGGGTCCCCGATGACCCGGCCTCGCGGCACCGGCGTGCACGCGCCGTTTTCGAACACCACGTCGCCACGAAGAATGGTCATGTGGACACGGCCGGCAAGCGTCCTGCCGGCGTAGGGGGTCACGGGGTGACGATGATAGAGCGCCGCAGCGTCAACCGAGGCCTCCGAGTCCGGATCCCAGATGACGAGGTCCGCGTCGTGTCCGACGGCGATGCGGCCCTTCACGCGATCGAGTCCGGCCAGCCGCGCCGGCGCCGCGGCCATCCATTCCACTACCCGATCGATCCCGATTCGCCGGGATCTGGCTCCCCGCCAGACGGCCGCGAACCCGACCTGGAGCGACGCGATGCCGCCCCACGCCTGAAGGAAGTCGCCGTCGTCGAGGTGCTTCAGGTGCGGCGGCGACGGCGAATGGTCCGTCGCGACGAGGTCGATCTCGCCGTCGATGAGACCCTGCCACAAGCCCTCGCGGTGTTCACCGCGACGAAGCGGCGGCGCGCATTTGAACGCGGTCGCGCCGTCTGCAATCTCATCGGCGGCAAACGTCAGGTAGTGCGGACACGTCTCGACCGTGATCGGCGCGCCCTTGGCGCGCGCCAGAGCGAGCGCCGGTAGGGCCGTCGCCGCCGCGAGATGGACGATGTGCACGCGCGCGTTGAACTCGCGCGCGAGGCGGATGAGCAGCGCGATCGCCGCGAGCTCACTCTCCGGCGGCCGGCTCGCGAGCCAGGTCGAATACCGACGCGGGTCGCCGTCCGGCACGCGCAGGAGGGACGGCAACTCGGCATGCGCGAGGAGCGGCAGGCCGAGCGTTGCGAGCACGGGCATCGCCTCACGAAGCTCGCGCTCGCCGACGTGCTCGAACTCCGGCACGCCCGACGGACAGAGAAAGCACTTGTAGCCCAGTACCCCCGCGCGCGCCAGCGACGCCAGCTCGTCGCGGTTGCCGGGGACCACGCCGCCCCAGAATCCGACATCGACATGACATCGGCCGCGAGCGGTGCGCCTCTTCTCCTCGAGCCCTCCCAATGTCGTCGTCGGCGGGATGCTGTTGAGCGGCATGTCCACGAGCGTCGTGACGCCACCGGCCGCCGCCGCACGCGTCGCGTGCTCGAAGCCTTCCCAATCGGCGCGCCCCGGATCGTTGATGTGGACGTGCGTGTCCACGAGGCCAGGGAGCACGACAAGGCGGCCGGCATCGATCTCGCGAGCGCCGGACGAACGCTGGACGGACGGTGGACGATGAATCGCCGTGATCCGTCCGTGATCGACCCCGATCGAGGCGGGACCGATGCCGTCGGGCAGAACGACGCGTTCGCTTTTGACGACGAGAGCGGTGCTGTCCACCACGCCCCGCTATAATCAGCGGGCGATCGTCGCTTCGATCAACCCGTAGGGCTCATCGGTGGCGACGAAGATCTCGTTGCGGTTCTCGAGACCGAATCGAGAAAGGTCCACGGGCAGATGATGCTTGTTCGGCATGACGAGATGGACCACGGCGACTTCATTCACGCGCTGAATCACAGCCTCGCCCATCGCGTACATGGTGTGCTGGACGGACGCGCTTTCGTGCCCGGCGAACGACGCGAGCAGCGTCTGCCTCACGGTGCTCCAGGCCGGTCCGAAATCGACACGGCCATCACGGTACTCCCAGGTCGCCGTGAGCGACGTGGCGAGAATGCGATCCTCCGTCTCCGGCAGCGTCGTGAATCGATCCTGTATGAACCCCGTGAACGCCGAGCGCGACGATTTCAGTATCAGGAGATCCGCGATGCCGGCCGAGACGAGCATCCTGCCTCGCTCGGCGGTCACCACCGCCGAGCGCGTCTCGGGGCCCTGGCCGACGAACGCATGGCCGTCCTCGCGGCCGTCGACGCTGATGCGCGCCCACTCGCGCGCCGTGAGGTCCACGCGCACACGCTCGAGCCGCGGATTGCCGTCGAGAAAGTGTTGGGACAAGGCGAGGCCGAACGTCTCGGGCTCCTGCGCCGCGCCGCCGGCAGCCAGCGCGTACACGGTGTTCTTCATCGTGTCGGTCGGCAGGACGTCGCGGTTGTCGCCGGCGGTGTACGATTCGTCGTACTGCCCTTCGAAGCGAATCGCGACCGTGAGATCGCACAGATCGTCGCGATCGTCCCGGCGCGTGACCTGAACCAGCCGCACCCTGGACTTGCCGTAGGCCGATTCCACCAGCATGATCAACTCCGGATGAGGGATCCGCGTCGACGTGGCCGCCGATCTTAGCACTCCGCCGTTCACCAGTCTGGCCGATCTCGCGTCCGCGCGCGTCGGCGGACGAGCCACCGCGACGAACGACGACTTCTTCGCGCCGAAGTCGAACCTCGTCAAACCCGAGGCGCCGATCTTCATTCCAGGAAAGTTCACCGCGCGAGGCAAGTGGATGGACGGCTGGGAGTCGCGGCGCCGCCGCACCCCCGGTCACGATTGGTGCGTCGTCGCGCTCGGCATCCGCGGCGTCGTCCGCGGCGTGAACGTGGACACGTCGCACTTCACCGGCAATTTCCCGTCCCACTGCTCGATCGACGCGAAAGACGCCTCAGGGCCGTGGACGACCATCCTTCCCAAGTCGGAGCTTCGCGGCAACAGCGCGAATCTGTTCGCTGTCGAGAGCGATCGAGCGTGGACCGACGTCCGTCTGAACATCTTTCCTGACGGCGGCGTGGCCCGCCTGCGCGTCTACGGGGATGCCGAGATCGACTGGGCGCGGATCCGGCGCGCGAGACGCGCTCTGGACCTGGCGTCGATCCTGAATGGCGGTCTCGTGCTGGGCGCGAACGACATGCACTTCGGCGCGAAGGACAACCTCATCATGCCCGGGCGCGCGAAGAACATGGGGGACGGATGGGAGACGCGGCGGCGCCGCGGGCCCGGCTACGACTGGGTGATCGTGAAGCTTGGCGCGCCGGGTCTCGTCAAGCGCGTCGAGATCGACACGAATCATTTCAAGGGCAACTATCCCGAGAGTGCGTCGATCGAAGGGTGCCTGGCGCCCGGCGCCGCGCTCGACGCGCTGGTCACAGTATCGTGGGCCGAGCTGCTTCCGCGGACAACGCTCCGCCCCAGCCACCGGCACTTCTTCGCGAAGGAGCTTCGGCGCACGGGCGCGCTTTCCCATCTCCGTCTGAATATTTTTCCAGACGGCGGCGTGAGCCGGCTGCGGATTCATGGAACCGTGGCGCCGGCTTGACCTGGCCGCGACGGACGAAGCGCGCGAGATGTTGTTCGCGTGCTGCGGGTCCACGCGCTGGGTCACGCTGATGCTGGCACGACGCCCGTTCGGCAGCATGGACCGGCTGCTCGCAGCCGCGAACGATGTGTGGAACGCGCTGTCCGAGGACGACTGGAAGGAAGCGTTCGGCCATCATCCGCGGATCGGCGAGCGCAACCTGGCGCATGCGAAGTTCGCGGCGACGCGCGCGCTGTCGGAACAGGAACAGGCCGGCGTGTCAGGGGCATCCGAGGACGTGCTGGCGGCCCTCGCCGAGGTCAACCGCGCGTACGAAGACAAGTTCGGCTACGTGTTCCTGATTTGCGCAACCGGACGTACGGCGGTCGAGATGCTTGCCGCCGCGCGCGAACGGCTTGCACACGATCGGGCGACGGAAATCCGGATCGCGGCCGCGGAGCAGGCGAAAATCACTGCGCTCCGGCTTGATTTACCATTGCTCGATTGATGTCGAGCCTCGGCGGGCTCCAGGCCCGGAATGACTCGTTCGTCGCCCGCCTCGACCGCCACTGGCGTCTGCTGCTGGCGATCCTGATTGTCGTCAGCGTCTCCGTCCTCGTCGTGCAGGCCCGCGGCAAGGCCTTGTGGCACGACGAAATCTACACAATCCTTGGGGCCCGGCTGTCGCCTGTCACGCTGTGGCGCGCGTCGCTCGACGGCATGGATCTGTCGCCGCCGCTCAACACGATCGCGACGCGTCTGGTCCGGGCGGTCGCTGGCGAAGGGCCGATCGCCAGCCGGTTGCCGCCGCTCGCGGGGTTCATCACGGCGATCGCCGTCGTCTTTCTCGTCGTTCGGCGCAAATCCAACGTCGTCGTCGCGGTCGCGGCGGCGTTGATGCTTTGCCTGACCCCGGCCTGGAAGTACGCCATCGAGGCTCGAGGTTACGGCCTCGCGGTTGGCCTCTTCGCCCTGGCGCTCTATGGCTGGACGGAGGCGGCCCGCGGCCACCGTGTCACGAGGCACCTGACGCTGATGGGCGTATGTCTGGCCGCCGGCGTCTGGACGCACTACTACTTCGTGCTGGCGTTCGTGCCGATCGTGGCGGCGGAGGCGACCCGCCAGTTCCTCGCCCGACGTCTTCAGAGCGGGCCGTGGGCGGCGCTGATTCTCGCCATCGCGGCCACCCTGCCGCTGGCGAGTCTGGCGCGCGCCTCGGGCAGCCAACGAGCCACCTTCTGGCTCCGCCAGACGTCCGGGATGGCGGACACCTACGCTTTCCTGGTCGACGGCCTGAGACCGTACTCGATCGCCTTCGCGTTGCTGCTCGGTCTCATCGCGATCGAACTGGTTCGCCGCCTGGCGACGCGGCAGTGGCCACGGCGGATGGCCGCGGCCGACGTGGTGTTGTGCCTGGTGTGTCTGATGGTGCCCGCTGGCGGCGTCATTCTCGGCGGCTTCACGCACGTCTTCATGGAAAAATACGTCCTGTTCGCGGCGGCTGGCCTGGCCGTGGCCGTTCCCCTGCTGGCGTGGTCGATGCTCCCGTTTGAAGGCTTCGGGGACTGGGCCGGCGCGGCGATTGTGGCCGTCCTGTTCGGGTTGCTCGCGTCCCGAGCGATCGCCGACCGCCATCCGCTGACGAATCCCCTCGCGAGTCGTCCGGCGCTGGCCGACATGCTCAAGGGATCGTTTCCGTTCGCGATGACGGGCGGCGTCGCCTACCTGGAGATGTGGTACTACGCGAGCGAGGAGACGCGCGCGCGCGCGGTCTACCTCGCCGATCCGCTCGGGCAACGGCGCGACACCGGCTCGGACACCGCTGACCGCAACTACCTCGCGCTCGCACGATGGTCGCCGGTGCCGGCCGTCCCGGTCAGCGAGTTCGTCAAGACCCACAAGCGCTTCTGGCTGTACGCCTTCGATTCCAACTGGGCGGAGAAGACACTGCGGGACTGGGGCGCGACGCTGACGATGTGGGGAAAGGACTCGCCTGCGGCCGGCATCCTCTATGAAGTGCGGATGCCGGAGTGAACGCGGCCCTCGCCGCCTATGGCGTTTTCCAGAAGCGTGCAGCACGCTGCCGGAAAACGCATTGGCTTAGAGCGCGTTGCAGAATTACCGGCGGTCGGAGGGCCGGCTTCAGCCGGCCCAGTGAGGGCGGGCTAAAGCCCGCCCCTCCTTCTGCATTTTTGCAACGCGCTCCTTCTGCATTTTGCAACGCGCTCTTAGAAGTACAGAATCGCCCCGACCGCGGTCCTGACATTCCAGGCGTTCACCGTCGGCGTCTGAAAAGACGAGCTGGATTCGGCCGAGCCGTGCGTGTAGCCGATTCCCACTTCGCCGAACACCCCGAACCGCCGGTGCGCGGCGAATTCGGCGCCGAAAGAGCCGGCGAGATTGTGCGTCGAGCTCGTCAAATCGTTCGACGCGCTTCCCGAAGAGGCAGCGGACGTGGCACGCCGATAGATGTAGAGCGGGCTGACATACGTGCGCACGGCATCCCACTTACGCAGGTAGAAGAGCGCACTGACGCCTGGACTGAAACTGTGAGAGTCGACGTCCGTCGCCGTGGACGTCGTCGTGCTCGCGGTGGTGAAGGCGATCTCCGGCCGCACGGCGACCTTGTCGGTCACATTCCAGATCACGCTGAACGAAGCAGGAACCCCCATGACGATGCCCGCTTTCGGCGAGTCCTGTGCGAAGACGGACAGTGGAACGGCTAGAAGGACGAGTCCTGCGATGGTTGCGATTCGTGAGAGCAGATTTGTCATGCGCGAAATTACGACGGTCGATCGGCCGATGTTTCGCGAGTCGTTCGGCGGCTACACCGACTCCCGGAGCGCCGTCACCACATTGGCCGCCGCCGCACGCCGGACGGGCACGTAGATCCCCAACAGACTGACTACGATCGCCAGCCCAAGCGCGAGCAGCAGGCTCAGCGGATCCCGTTGTCCCACGCCGTAGACGAGGGCGCCAAAGAGCGGCGACACGGCAAACGAGAGCAGCGCGCCGATCGGCAGCGCCGCCAGGAGCAGCGCTCCGCCGAGCTTGAAGTGCTGCCACATGACTTGCTGCCGCGTCGCGCCGAGCGCGCTGCGAATCGCCGTGCTCCGCCGGCGCTGGTGGACGACGAAGGCGATGACGAGATACAGGCCAATTGCCGAGAGAAGGCCGGCGGAGACCGCCAGCGCCGTGACGAGCCTCGTCACCGCCCGCAGTGTGCTCGTCGCCGCGGCGACATTGTCGGTGAGCATCGCGACACTCGCGATCGCCCGGCCAGGACCGGCGTCGCGGACGGCGTCGGAGAGGGCGCGCGTCATCGGCAGCGGATCGCCGGCGGTTCGCACCGTCACGTAGCCGGCGCCGCCGTTCGGAAACAAGATGCTGATCGGCACGTAGACCTGCGGTCGCACGATCCGTCCAACCTCGACCGTCCGCGCGTGGCCGACGACGCCGACGATCTGCGCGTTCTCGATCTGCCAGCCCAGCCGGAGCGTCCGGCCGATGACGTTCGGTACGCCGGGAAAGACGGCCCGCACGAGCGTCTCGTCCACGACGACCACCTTCTGCGCGCCGGTGTTCTCCTGGTCTGTGATGTCGCGGCCCTGCAGCATCGGAATGCGCACGGCCGCGAAGTAGCCCGGCGTGACGCCCGCGTAATTGGCGGATTGATCGAACGACGTTTCCCTGGCCAGATCCGCCTGGTACCCGTCAAGCATCGGCCCATCGCCGAGTGGGACGTGCGTGACTACTCCCACCGACAGGACCCCGGGGACCTGTTGCACGCGATCGCGAATGCGCTGATAGATCTCGCCACGCTTGGCGGGCGAATTGTAGCGGCGACCGTCGTAGGGAACCCGCAGCGCGAGCACGTTCGGATCGAATCCGAGATCGACATGATTCAATCTCGACGCGCTCCTCAGGAGCTGCAGACAGGCGAAGCCGAGCACGACCGTGAGCGCGATCTGCGACCCGACGAGCACCAACCGCGCCAACGTCCCCTCTGCGCGACCGGCCTGGACCGACGAGGACCCGAGCGTGCGCCACGTCGCGCGGCGCATCACTTTCCACATCGGGAGGAGACCGAGACAGACGAGCCCGGCAAATGCGAGCGCGCCCGCATACAGCACCAGGTTCCACTCGACGGCCACATCGTCCCAGCGCGGAACGGTGCGCGGAATCATCTCCCGGATCGCAACGACCGACCAGAGTGCCAGCACGCTCCCGGCGATGGCGCCGCCGATCGCGAGCACGACGCTCTCGAGGACCACCTCGCCGACGAGAATCGGACGGCTTGCGCCGATGGCGGATCGGATCGCCAGGTCACGTTCCCGCGTCCGCAGGCGCGCGACGACGAGCGCGGTCGCGTTCGCAAACGCGATCAGGAGAAGCAGCAGAACGCCGGCGACGGCAGCGCGAAGGGCCGGCGCCGTCGCGCGCGTCATGTCCTCGAGGATGGGCGCAATCGTGAAGCGCAACCCGGAGTCGTAGACCTGCGGGTATTCGCTCCTGAGCGTGGCGGCCAGCGTGTCGAGCCCGGCTTGCGCCTGCTCGAACGTGCCGCCGGGCTTCAGCCGGGCCAGCGTCGGGAACTGCCAGGAGTTGCGGACCTCGCCAAGCCGCAGCGGCGAGTAGACGTCGATCCGGCGCGGCACGTTGCGGCCCGTCACGAGGCGGAATCCCCGTGGCAGCACGCCGATGATCTGGGCGGGGCGTCCGCTGAATTCGGTCAGCCGGTTGATCACGTTCGGGTCGCCGCCGAAGTGTGTCTGCCAGGCGGTGTAGTCGAGGAGGATCCGGATCGGCGGTCCGGGGACGGAACCGGTCGTGCTGACCGAAGCGACCGCGGCCTGAGGTGGCGCCGGGAGATTGAAATCGTCTTCTGTGAAATCCCGGCCCATGACCGGCGTGACACCGAGCATCGGCAGCATGCCGGTCGTGAAGCCGATCTGGGAGATCGACACCAGATTGGTCGCCGGCCCGAACGACACCTCGCTCTGACGAAGCTCGGTCTCGACGCTTTCGAAGATGCCCGCGTTGCGAACATCGACGACCTCGGCGTGAGACAGGCCCGGGTGGTTGCTGATCTGTCCGAGGTGAATGCGGATGAGCCCGAGCTGTTCGGGATGTCGATAGTCGAGCGGACGGAGCAGCACGCGGTCCACGACCGACCACATCGCCGCGGCCGGGCCGATGCCGACGGCGAGAATCAGGATTACTCCGGCGGCGTACCGCCAGTCGTAGCGAAGGCGTCGCACGGCGTGGTGGAAGCCCGATCCGAGATGCCCGAAAAAACGTCCCATGCGAGTTCTCCAGGGCGATCGCGCCGGCTCGCGGCGCGCGCGTCCGAAGGCAGCGCTCACGGCAAACAGCACGGCCTGCCCGCAAAACCACAGACGGCTGAATCGCTGCCGCCGGTCGAGACGATCGGCGAACAATTCCACGAGATCCCCGATGACCATCTCGCGATCGGCGGATGGCAGGCTGCGCGCGAGCAGCCAGAGCGCGGAGGCGGGCGGCGAGAGAGCCTCTCTCGGCATGCAATGCCTCATGGGCGGCCCGGGTTATCCCGGCCGGCCGGGCTTTCTGGACAACGCGACCCCGTCCCACAATCCGGCCAACGTCCGCTGGGACTCGCGCAACACCCGGTTGCCGAGCGACGTCGGTTCGAAATACCGGCGGGCGCGGCCGCCCCGCCGGGCCTCCGGCTCCCCCATCCGCGATCGGATCAGGCCCTTCTCTTCCAACCGCCGGAGCGCCAGGTACACCGATGGGCGAAGGACGGGCCGCCGGACGTGCTTGCGCAGCTCGTCCACGATCGGCACGCCGTAGGCCTCGGGCCCGAGGCGGACGAGCGTCAGCAGCACCAGTTGTTCGAGCTCGCCGAGGGGAGGCGTGGACATGCAGTTAAGTATATCAACATTACTAAATCAGAGACGGTTTCCGACAACTTTGGGTTCCGGGGTTCCGGGGTTCCGAGGTTCCGAGGTTCCGTTCCGGAGTTCCGAGGTTCTATTTGGGGTTCAGGCGCAGAACCGGACTCCGGAACCTCGGAACCGAATCCCGGAACTCCGGAACTTCGGAACCCCGGAACCTCACTCCGACCCGTCGCCGCGCAACACTTCCACGTAACGCTCGCCGTCGTCGTACCCGACCCGCACCTGCCAGGGCCGGCAGCAGACCTCGCAGTCCTGTACCAGCGTCCCCATCACGTCGGGCTCGAGATAGATCTCGACGTGCTCGCCGCAGTACGGACAGGCGACCGTGAACGTCGTCTCGAGATCGTCGTCGTCCGCCATCAGACCTCCTGCGGTGTGTGCGAATTGCGTCAGAGCGTTCTGACTATACTCAGAGAATCGGCGTTCACTCGAGGTCCGGAACTGTCGTAAGAGGTCCGGAGCTATCGTGCGAGGTCCGGAACTCCGGACGAGGTCCGGAGCTATCGCACGAAGCCCGCGGGACCTCTCGTGGTGAACCAGACATGATGGATGCCCTCCGCGAATCGATCCTGGCCGCGTGGGAGACCAACAATCGCGTCACCACGTTCCTGTTCGAGCATCTGCCGCGCGACTTGTGGGCAGCCACCGTGCCTGGGGCGCCTCGTCGGACTATCCGCATGATCGCAGGACACCTCCACAATTGCCGGTGCACGTGGATCAAGACCCTCGGCCAGCCGCATGGACTCGCGGTGCCAGCGCCGGTCAATCGACATCAGATCGGCGCGCGACACTTCTGCCCGCGCTCTATCGGAGCGGCGCCGGCATCACTCGCCTGCTCGAGCTCGGGTGTGACCATGGCGGCACGATCCCGCCGACCCGCTCATACGTGTGGCGGAATCTGCCGCTGGACGTCGGGCACGTCCTGGGGTATTTCATCGCGCACGAAGGCCGTCACCGCGGACAGATCGTGCTCGTCGCCCGGGCGCTCGGCCACCGGCTGCCGGCGGAGGTGACCGCGGGACTCTGGCAGTGGACGCAGAGGGCGGCGGAGGCGAGAGCTGTCACGCTGTATTCCGTGTCCAAAAAGCAAACACGAAGCTCGTGAAGGGCGTGAAGCTCATGAAGAGGCGGCGTCGCCGGGGGCTCCGGCCTTAGCGAATTCTGATGGAAGGCCGGAGCCCCCGGCGACGCCGCTCCTTCATGGCCTCCATGTCCTTCATGACCTTCATGTTGGCTTTTGAGACGGGGAATGCAGCGTGACAGCTAGACACTGCACTCCCCATCCATCGCCTCCGGCGCGAAGGCCGTCGATTCGGCGAGATCCACGTAGTCGAGGTCCGTCGCGGTCTCGGGCGTCAGCGCCTCGAGGTCGGACAGCAACGACTTCACCTTGGCGAGTTCCACGCGCTGGAAGTACGCCTCGGCCGACTCGTCGGCGGCGCGCTCACTGGCGAAGAGATGGATGAGCCGCTCGAGCGCGGTCGCGCACCGGCGCGCCGGCACCTTGGCGGCGACGCGCCCGAAATTGGCGTGATCGCCGCCGACGCCGCCTCCCACCATCACGAAGTACTGTGGCACGGCGCGCTCGCCGACCTTCCGCAGGCTGCCCTGGAAGCCGACGCCCGCGATGTGATGCTGGCCGCAGCCGTTCGGACACCCGCTGATTTTGATGTCGAGCGTCGGCGCCATGGCGACCAGCTCTGGCCGGGCCCGGAGGTGCTCGCCGAGCATCTGCCCGAGGCCGCGCGACTGCGTGACCGCCAGCCGGCATGATTCGGCGCCGGGACAGCTGGTGACGTCGGCGGCCGTATCCGCGTCAGGTAACGCCAGGCCGGCGGCCGCGAGCCGCTGATACAGCGCGAAGACCTCGGTCTCCCGCACCCAGCGGAACAGCAGATCCTGCACGACGGTCACGCGAACCGCACCGTCGGCGTAGGCGGCCGAGAGCGATCCGAGCACGCGCAACTGGGCGCCGGTCAGATCGCCGAGCGGCGTCGTGACGACGGCCATCACGTACCCGGACTGGCTCTGCGGGCGCACGTTCGTCGTCCGCCAGCGATCGAACGCCCCGGGATCGGGAGCGAGCGCCGGCAGCGTCACGGGATGAATCCCGGGCCCCCGAAGCCGCGCGGCCAGTACGCGGGTGGCCACCTCCTCGACGGACGGCGCTGCGGCGCGCGGCCAGCATGGCGCCTCTTCGATCGCGGGCGCCTCTGGATCGAACGGCAGCGGCGTCCCGCCTTCTCGCGTGATCTCGTCATACGCGGCGTCGAACTCGGCCTTCCAGCGTTCCCAGCCGAGCGTCTTCATCAAGAACTTCATGCGGTTACGCTGCTTGTGCTGATAGTCACCGAGCCGGTGAAAGACACGGACGATCGCCTCGGCCGCGTCGAGCATCCGGCCGGCCGGCAGGAACTCGAAGAGCACGGGCGCGGACTTGCACATGATGGCCGTGCCGCCGCCGGCGAGCACACGGAAGCCTCGCCGGCCCTCGGCGTCCACGGACGCGCGCCAGCCGATATCGTGAATCGCCGTCTTGGCGTGATCCACGCGGCAGCCTTCGAAGGCGATTTTGAACTTGCGCGGGAGCACCGCGCTGAGCGGATGGCGCAGGAAATAGCGCGTCAGCGCTTCCGCGTACGGCGTGGTGTCGAACACCTCGTCGCCCGAGACGCCGGCGTAGGGGCACGCCGTGATGTTGCGCACTGAATTCCCGCAGGCCTCGCGCGTCGTCAAGCCCGCCTCGGCGAGCCGGCGCATCGCCGCCTCGACCTCGTGCAGCGGCACGAAGTGAAACTGAAGATTCTGGCGGGTGGTGATGTGACCGAAGCCGCGCGAGTACTGATCGGCGACGTCGGCGAGCGCCGTCAGCTGATCGCCGGTCAGGATGCCCTGCGGGATCTTGACCCGGATCATGTGTACCGCGTCCGGCTGGCGCTGGCCGTAGGTGCCGCGCACGAGCCGATACACGCGCCACTCGTCGGAGGTGATCTCGCCGCGTTCGAACTTCGCCAGGGTCGCCGCGAACTCGTCGATCTCGCCGACGTTCGCGAACGTGAGCCGCGCCCGGCCGAAGGTCTTCGGATCGTCTACCGCTGCCATGCTGCCTCCTCGAACCTTGTGGCGCGACCGCCCGGCGCGGCTGGCTGCGCGACGTTCGCGTCACGCGCGCTGACCGCGCCGGCAATCTCGGCGCCGATGTCCACCACGTCGCCAATCACCATCACGCCAGGCGTCCGGGTGTTCGCGACGACCGCGCGTCCGCCCAGGAGACCCAGCTCACCGCGCCAGATCCGCTGGCCTGGCTGAGATGCGCCGGTGATCACTGCCGCCGGCGTGCCGGCCGCCCAGCCGTGCCCGATCATGAGCGCCGCGATCGGCGCGCGCTCCGCGAGTCCCATCAGGATGACCACCGTCGCCGATCGCGGCCGGAGCGATGTGAGCACCGGTGCATACGCGTCGGCGGCGTGGCCGGACACGACGACGAACCCCGACGCGAGGCCGCGGTGCGTCAGTGGAATGCCGGCGACCGTGGGCGCCGCGGACGCGCTCGACAACCCCGGCACGATCTCGCACGCGACGCCGGCGGCGACGAGGCCGAGCACCTCCTCGGCGCCGCGCGCGAGCACGAACGGATCCCCGGCGCGGAGCCGCACGACACGCTGTCCGCGATCGACCGCATCGGTCATGAGCGCGACGACATCGTCGGGCGCGATGCGCGTATCACCGGGCCGGCGCGAGACCTCGCAATGACGAGCCGAGGCCGCGATCGCGGCGATGGCACGCGGCACGAGCCCATCGCGCAGCACCAGATCCGCCGCGATCAGCCGCTTCTGGGCGCGCACGGTCAGCAACTCGGGATCGCCGGGACCGGCGCCGACGACTGAGACGAATCCGGTGCTCATCGGACGCGCTCCGCGCGAGTCGCATACAGCCGCGTCAGCGCCTGTAACAGTTGCGGCCGCCGCTCCGGCATCGGCACGGCCGCGCGACGCTGGCGGCGCTTCACCGCACGCGCACGCGTGACCCAGCGGCCGAGATCTCGAGGAAGCAACTCGTCGAGCCCTTCACGCAGCAGTCCCGCGAGCGCCGGCGCGTGGCCGTTGGTCGAGATGGCGACCGTCACGCCGTCACGGCGCAGCACGCCGCCGAGATACGCGCTCGCCGCGGGCGGATCGTCCACCGCGTTGACGAAGAGCCGCCGCCGCCCGGCCGCGCGCGCGACGACGCGGTTGGCCGCAGGCGTGGCGGCCGACACGACGAGCCATTGGTCATCGAGATCGCTCGCACGGAAGCGCCGGCGCCGGATCTCGACACCGGCGCGCTCGATCTCCGGCGAGATTGCCGGCGCGACGACGGCAACCACCGCGCCCGCCCGCAGCAATCCGGCGAGCTTGCTCGCCGCGACCACCCCGCCGCCGACGAGCAGCACGCGGCGGCCCGCCAGCTTCAGAAATACCGGAAACAGATCGGGATCAGTCACGTCGAGACTCCAGCCAGACCGTCGAGGGCCGGCAGAAAAACAAAAAGGCCTGTGGTTCGGGGAACGCCGAACCACAGGCCAGAAACGTGAAATGCGGTGGTCTTTTGTCTAGCTAGCGTGTCCGCACACGTGCCCGCTCGGCGCCCTCAGGGCTCGCCGACAGGTACACGCGCACTGGGCAACCAGCCGCATGCGGCGACGGTAACACGCGTCCACACACAATCGCAACTTCATCTGTGGGCGCTCGTCACGCCAGGGGTGCCGCCAGCTCCCCGCGGGCGTATGCTGACCCCATGATGCGACGCGCCGGTCTTTGTCTCGCCTTGCTCTTCTCGCTGCCCCTCAGCGCCGCCCGGCAGCAGCCGGGTCCTCCGCCGCTCTCGACGGAGCTTCCGCCGCTCCCGCCGATCGATCCAAAGCTCCCCACGGTCTTTCTCGTCGGCGACTCGACCGTCAAGGTCGGCACCGCCGGCCAGACCGGCTGGGGCGAAGTCGTCGGCAACCATTTCGACCTCTCACGCGTGAACCTCGCCAATTACGCCCGAGGCGGGCGGAGCAGCCGGACGTTCCAGACGGAAGGCCTGTGGATCCGCACGCTCTCGGCGATGCGCCGCGGCGATTTCGTGCTGATCCAGTTCGGGCACAACGATGGCGGCGAGCTCTTCGAGACCACGCGCCCGCGCGGATCGCTGCCGGGCACGGGCGCCGGCACGCGCGAAGGGACGGTCGCGCTCACGCAGACGTTCGAGGTCGTCCACACCTTTGGCTGGTACCTGAACCGCTACGTCGCCGACGCGCGCGAGCGTGGCGCGACGCCGATACTCTGCACCCTCGTTCCTCGCGGGCGCTGGGCCGACGGACGCATCATCCGTGAGCCTTATGCGGCGTGGACGCGCGAAATTGCGACGACGACGCACGCGCCACTTCTGGATCTCAACGAGATCATCGCCAAACACTACGAAACGCTCGGTCCGGAAAAAGTCGCCGCACTGTTCGCCGACGCCGGCACGCACACGACGCCGGACGGCGCGGCGCTCAGCGCCTCACTCGTCGCGTCGGGCATCAAGTCGCTCGGCGGCCCGCTGGCTGGATTCCTGAAGTGACGGCGCAGGACCCGGCGAAGTCGCCGCGTCAACGGGACGCTTCGTGGTCGCTGCGGCCGGCCGGCGACCGTCGTCCGGGCCGGTGCTCGTCACATACCGCGCAGTACTGTCGAAGCTCGGCGATGACGCCGATCAGGTGCGTGGCAGGATTCGGACACGCCGGAACGTCACACATGTACTCGGACAGTGTCTCTGTGTCCAGGCGGAGCGTTACCCTCGGCACTTGTCCTCCTCGGCGCCGGCCGTGCCGCGCCTTCGCGCAGGTTCTGTCCAATTCTTCGTCCAGATTCAGGCCGACTTGAGGGAACGCCGCGCCGCGCCGATTAGTCCGGTCAGCGGGCCTGCGTGTGACCAACCTCATCTTCGGCACGGTGACCTTCGCGATCCTCGCGGCGAGTCCGTCGCTCCTGCTCACGCTCGCGTCGCTGTTCTCGACCACGCCGCCGCGGCCGAACCCGTGGGACGACTTCCTGCTGATGGCCTACCTCTTAGGCATGACCAAGGGGCTGGCCACTCTCGGCTTCCTGCTCGCGACCGGCTTCAGCCAGGCGTGGCGCGGCCTTCGGACGTGGCGCGCGCTCCTGATTGCCGGCGCGCTGGGACTTGCCGAGCCGGTTGCGTCGTTCGCGGTGCTCGCCGCGGGGTCGAGTGTGTTGCTCCCGCTCTTTCGATCGGCGCTGTGGGGAGCGCTCGTGCTGGCGCACGGTCTCCCCGGTCTCCTGCTCGGCGTGCCGGCGCACCTGCTGGCCCGGCGGTTCGGCCGCCGTCAGCCGGCGCCGTGAGCATCCGGCGCGAGCCCTCGGTGGTACGCCGGCCACCCACATTGACCATCGCGTTGACGACTCGCCTCGCAATTCTCTGCTGATCGTCCAGGGTGACCTGGATTCCATCTTGCACTGCTACCGGTATCGCCCGTCAAGGCCGCCGCCCCGGCAGGCCGGGGGTGTGAAACAAGGAGCGACTCATGGAAAACGAGAACTATGGACTGGGCGACACGGCCGCGAACGTGAGGGACCGCGTCTCTGACTTCGGCAACAAGGCGGCAGACACCGCCGCGAAGGCCGCCGACACGGCGAAGAGCCGCGTGGCCGCGATCGGCGAAGGCATCGGGAATGCAGCCGCCGGCGCGCGCGATCGGTTCGACGACACGGTGGAGTACTTCCGTGAGCAGGGCATCAGCGATGTGACGAAGTACGTGAAGTCGCATCCCGTGCAGGCGCTGGTGGCCGCGCTGGCGCTCGGGTTCGTCGCGGGACAGCTGCTGCGACGGGACTGAAGCCATGAACGGAGAGCGATCGATCGCCGGCGTGATTGGCGACGTTGTCGGCAACGTCCAGCAGATCGTCCGCGCCGAAATCCGGTTGGCCAGGGCGGAGCTGCGGGAAGACGCCGTCAAGGTGAAGCGCGGCGCGACGCTCGTGGCCGCCGGCGCGGTCATCGGGCTGCTCGCCCTCGGCTACGTCCTGCTCGCGGCGGTGTACGGGCTGGCCACGGTCGTCGCACCGTGGCTGGCCGCGTTGATCGTCGCGGCAGCCACGGGCGTCATCGCAGCCGTCTGCGTCGTGGGCGGGCTGAAGAGTTTCAGGAACCTAGGGTTCCCGCGGACGGCCGCGACGTTAGAGGAGAACATCCAGTGGGCGAAGACACGCGTCAAATAGAGCGCGATATCCGCATGGAGCGGAAGAACCTCGACCGCAATCTGCAGGAGCTGGAGGCACAGGCCAAAGCCCTGACCGACTGGCGGACGCACTATCGCAATCATCCCGCCGCGAGCCTGTCGGTGGCGCTCGGTGGCGGGCTGCTGATGGGCCTGCTCGTCGGCGGACGGCGGAATGGCCATGCGCCGTCCGTTGCCCTGCCGCGGCCGCGCTCGGCCGGCTTCAACGCGTTGCGCGCGCTCGGCGACAACCCGCGGGCGCGGCAGCAGGTCGGCGACACGTGGAACCGCATCCTCGAAACCATGATCGGCGTCGCGTCGGCGAAGGCGGTCGAACTGTTGAGCTCGGTCGTCCCGGGATTTCGAAATGAGTACCGCACCCGGCATCCCGAACGTGACGATCGGTGACGACGGGCCGGCGGGTCCTGAGATTACGTTTCACGTCGTTGTTGCGACCCTTCTGCGCGACGGCCGGATCGGCCGACCGCGCGCGACTGCACACCTTTTCGCGGCCGCGCGTGCCTGCCAGGGATGGCATCGTTCTCGCTTGTCCTGGGAAGGATGCGGATCCGTTACGCCAGCGATGACCGGCCGGGAATCTCGCGCGTCAAGCGCGGCCGGGGCTTCGTGTACGTGCTGCCGGGCGGCAAGTGCGTCCGCGGACCCGAGGCGCTCACCCGCATTCGCCGGCTGGCGATCCCGCCGGCGTGGACCAATGTCTGGATCGCGCGCGATCCCGCCGGTCACGTGCAAGCGACCGGGCGCGATGCGCGCGGACGCAAACAGTATCGCTATCATGCCGGCTGGACCGCTGCGCGCGATGCCGAGAAGTACGATCGTCTCATCGAGTTCGCGCGCATGCTGCCGGCGATCCGCCGGCAGGTCGCGCGCGATCTCTCGGCGCCGCCTCTCTCGCGTACCCGCGTCCTCGCGACCGTGATCACGCTGCTCGAGCGCACCCACATCCGCGTCGGCAACGAAGAGTACGCCCGCGAGAACGGCTCGTACGGTTTGACGACGCTGAAGAACCGGCACGTGCGGGTGCGCGGCGGCCGCGTCGAGTTTCGCTTCAAGGGCAAGTCCGGCATCCGGCACGAGATCGCCATCGAGGAGCCGGCGCTCGCGCGCGACGTGCGGCGCTGCCAGGAGCTGCCGGGCCAGACCCTCTTCATGTACCGCGACGAATCCCACCGCACGCGGCGTCTGGGATCGTCCGACGTCAACGCCTACCTGGCACGCATCGCCGGCCCCGACGTCACGGCCAAGGACTTCCGCACGTGGGGCGGCACCGTCGCCGCCGCGGTGCTCCTGCGTCAGATGGGATCCGCCCAGACTGGACGCGAGCGCAAGCGCGCCGTCGTGCACGTCCTCGATCAAGTCGCGCGACAGCTCGGCAACACGCGGGCCATCTGCCGGAAGTGCTACGTGCACCCCCACGTCATCGAGGCGTACACGAGCCACCTGTCTTTCCCGCCACGCCTGCACGATGCCAAGCGGTTGCAGGGATTGACCGCCGAGGAACGTGCAGTCGTGTCCCTGCTCGAACGCATGCGCCAGCGCGCGGTCAGCGGCCGCGCGATTCGGGCACCGAAGACCGCCGTCGCCTGACGGCGCCCCGCCGCGCCAGACGCAGGGAGACATTCCGTCGCCGGTTCGGGTCAAACTGGTCAGTGTGCGAAGCGGCCCCCGGATCGTCGCCTTCGACCTCGGCCATACGTTGATGGACGAACGGCGCGATGCGGAGGTGCCGATCGAGACGCGGCCGATCCACCTGATGCCGGGCGTCGCCGACGTGGTCCCGCATCTGCCTGTTCCGCTGGCGCTCTGGGCGAACACCCGCGTCGCGCGTGAGGCGGACGTTCGCCAGTGGCTCGGCCGGGCCGGTCTCGCCGAGTGCTTTCAGTCTGTCATCACGTCGGTGGACGCCGGCGCGCGCAAGCCCGCGCCGGCCTTCTTCGAGTACGCTCTGACGCGCGGCGAATTCGAGACGCGCGACGTGGTATTCGTCGGCAACCAGTTGAACAGCGACGTCACCGGCGCGGAGGCCTTCGGCATCCGCTCGATCTGGCTGTCGGCCGCAATCTATCGCAGCCTCGACGACACGCCGTGCCTGGCGCGCCCGACGTTCACGATCGAGACGCTCCACGACTTGCCGGCGTTGCTGCAGCGATTGCAGGCGGGTGACATGGACTGATGCAGAAAGTGCTCGTCATCACCGGCGGAAACCGGGGCATCGGGGCCGCGACGGCGCGTCTCGCGGCGCAACACGGGTACCTGGTGTGCGTGAACTATCGCCGCCAGCGCGAGGCCGCCGATCGGGTCGTCGCCGGGATCGAGGCGGCCGGCGGCCGGGCTGCCGCCGTGGCGGCCGACGTCTCCATTGAACAGGACGTCGTGCGACTGTTCGAGGCCGCCGACCGCCTGCCCGGCCGGCTCGCCGGCCTCGTCAACAACGCCGCCATCCTCGAAACGCAGAAGCGCGTGGACGACATGGACGCGGCCCGCCTTCAGCGGATCTTCGCGACGAACGTGACCGGCGCGTTCCTGTGCGCGCGCGAAGCGGTGCGCCGGATGTCCACGAAGCACGGCGGCGCGGGTGGCGCGATCGTCAACGTGTCGTCGGCCGCCGCGCGGCTCGGCTCGCCCGGCGAATACGTGGACTACGCGGCGTCGAAAGGCGCCATCGATACGCTGACGATCGGCCTGGCGCACGAGGTCGCGCAGGAAGGCATTCGGGTGAACGCCGTCCGCCCGGGGTTCATCTACACCGACATGCACGCCAGCGGCGGCGAGCCCGATCGCGTCGATCGCGTGAAAGCCTTCGTTCCGCTCCGGCGCGGCGGTCAGCCCGAGGAGGTCGCGGCGGCGATCGTCTGGCTCCTGTCGGAGCAGGCATCGTTCACCACCGGCGCCTTCATTGACGTCGCCGGCGGCCGCTGACAAGAGCCGGATCCCTTCACGAAGCGCGTTGTCGGAACGTCGGGCGGGTCGGGTTTCGACCCGCCCGACACGGGTGCGCGGCTCACAGTCCGAGCCGCGCTATTGAAGGGCGGGCCACGGTGAAACACGACGGCCCGGAGGAGCGCCTCCGGGCCGTCGTGGTGTCAAGCGTGTCGCGGCCTTGCAGCCCGGGCGTCAGAACTGGAAGCGGACCTGGAACTGCACGGACCGTCCGTTGTTCGAGTTGTTCACGGCGCCGAAGCCGGCCGTGCGCGGAATGTCGCGCCCGGGCAGGAGCGCGCCGGTGTTCGGGTCGTAGACCAGGTTCGAGGCCTGGGTGGCCGCGTTCTGCGACAACGACGGGAAGTTGATGGTCGTGTTGCGTCCCGTGAAGATCGTCGTGTTGAACGCGTTGAAGATATCCACGCGCAGCTGGATCTGGCGGTTGCCGTGGAGCCGGACGTTGCGCGCGATCGCGAAGTCCACCAGCTTGTTGGCACACCCGATCAAGTAGTTGTTGCTCGACTCCAGGCCGACGCTGTTCACCGCGGGCCCGGCCACCGACGCGACGTTGAACTGGCGCGTCGGGTCGCTGCTGCAGCCGTCGCCGGGATCGCCCACGAGTACCACGCGCGCGCCGTAGTTCGGCGAGCCCGTCAGGTTCACGTTGCCGAGGCCGGTGTAGCTGAAGCCGAGCGAGTACGGCGAACCCGTATCGGCCGTGAGCACGCCCGAGAGCTGCCAGTCGTTCAGCACGTAGCCGATGATGTCCTGCGCCGTGTTGCCCTTCGGCAGATCCGGGAGATCCCACACGAAGTTGCCCTTGATGATGTGGCGGGCGCCGCGGTTGTCCTGCAGCAGCTCGGTGGCCTGGTCCTGATCCGCGCGGATACTCCAGTTGCCGTTCGCGTCGTGCTGGAGGCGCGGCGCGATACTCGCCGTTTGCGATAGCGTGATCGTGTCGTTCAAGCCGAACGAGATGCCGTTCTTGAACCGCCGGCTGAACGAGAGCTGCAGCGAGTGGAACGAGTTGAACCCGTACGGGATCGTGTAGTTGATCGCCCCGAAGCCGCGATACGGCCGCAGGAAGTTGGTCACGAGCGCCGTGGCCGCCGGCGTCGGGTTCGACGCCAGCGTCGGATTCTGATTCGCCGGCTGGTAGGCCGTGCCGAAATCAGGCGCGTTGATGTCCACCGACTGGAGCTGGTCCCACGCGTGCTGGCCGACGTAGGAGACATCCACCGACGAGGCCCACGGCAGCAGCATCTGCATCCCGACGTTCCACTGCCCTGACGTCGGCAGCGGCGACTCGAGCTGGAACACGTTCAACGCCGACGGCGCCGAGAGCCGCAGGCCGCCGCTCAGGCTCTGCAACGTGCCGTTGTTCACAGTCGCGGCCGACGACGCCGGTGGGTTGTTGACCTGGCCGAAGATCGTGTTGCCGTCCGGGCGGTTGAAGAAGATGCCGTAACCGCCGCGGATGACGATCTTCTGGTCGCCCGACAGGTCGTACGCCGCGCCGAGCCGCGGTGCGTAGCCCATCGTCGGCCAGTTGTAGTTGGTCTTGGGCACCGGTCCCTCGCCCGCGCGGTAGATGCCGTTGGTCACCGTGCCGATGCCCGGCACGAGCTGACCGACGAGCGCGCTGCTGCCGGCGCCGAGAATCTCGCTGGTCACCGGATTCTGGGCCCGCAGATTCTGGCCCTGGCACGACGCCGTCCCCGCGACACCTCCCGGCGCGCACGCCGGACGATAGAGCTGCGGCGCGTTGGCGAGCTGCCAGTCCTCCGGGACGAAGTTGGACGCCAGGCCGTAGCTCTCGTACTGCGGCTGCTGGTGGACGAAGCGCATCCCGTAGTCGAACGTCAGCCTCTCGTTCATCTTCCAGTTGTCCTGGAGGTAGAACTCGATGTTGTTGTACTTGTAGCCGCCTTCGAGGAACCGCGACTGCTGACCGTAGGAGCTGAAGATCCCCAACGCCGCGTTCGCGAAGCCGAACGTCGAGTCGAGCGGGTTGTTCGTGTCGTTCTGGAAGTTCACGGACCCGTTGTATGGCGTCGCCGCGCCGACACCGGCCGTCTGCGGCTTCCAGCTGTGCTGGAAGTAGAAGCCGGCTTTCGCCGTGTGGCGGCCCATGATCTTCGTCGCGCTGACGGTCACGTCGTGCGTCTGGTTCGTGTTCAGGCAGCAGCCGTAGTCGCGCATGTTCGGCGGCGCGTTGGCGATCCGGTTGCCCCAGGCGAAGTTCGGCAGCATGAAGCTGCGGCCGTCCCGGAACCAGGGCGGCGCGTCGGCAGTCAGGCGGTCGAACGAGTAGAACTGCGTATCGATGATCCCCGCGTCGGGGAACAGCATCGGAAACGCGCCGAGGCCGACGTTGTTCTTGTTGCTCTTCTCGGTCATCGTCGGCGTGCCGATGTAGTTGTTGAACATGCCCCAGGTCGCCTCGAGGAAGGTCGAGGCGTTCAGGCTGTAGTTGACGGTCGCCGACGTCTGATAGATGTGCGGCTGGGTTTCGACCGCGTCGTTGTACCCGTTGATCAGGTTGCCGCCCTGGCTGAACGCCTGGTTGGCCTGGTTGGCGAGCCGCGTGGCGTTCTGCTCCACCAATTTCCAGCTGAACCGCAGTGTCTGCGACGCCTGGTAGTCGAGGCGAATCGCGTCCTGCATCTGGTGCGAAGCGACCGCCGCCTGGGTGTTGACGAAGTTGTAGCTGTTCGTCGTCGCGTAGCCTTCGCTCGAGTTCGGCTGCGGCCAGAGGTTGAGGACGTTCAGGCCGAGGGCGTAGAGGCTGCCCGCGGGAATCTTGCCGACGACGCCGCCGTCCGCGAAGCAGCCACGGCTATCGGACGCCGTGCATGGCAGGCCCGTGGACGCGTCACGAATCAGATTGTAGATGTTGCCGTTGTTGTCGCGCGAAGCCGAGAAGTCGCCGGCGCGTTCGGCCGCCGTCGGGACGCGGAAGCGGTTGATGCTGCCGCTGCCGCTGCGCGGCCGCCACTCCTGGCTGAAGAAGAAGAAGATCTTGTTGTTGCCGCCGGGCTTCCCTGCCGGGCCGCCGATCGAGTAACCCCAATCGCGCTCTTTGCTCACGGGCAGCGGCGTGTTGTTGCGCTTGTTCACCCAGCTGTTCGCGTTCCAGGAAGAATTGCGCTCGACGTCGTACAACGAGCCGTGGAAGCGATTGGTGCCGCTCTTGGTGACGGCCGAGATCTGCAGGCCGCTCGAGCGGCCGTACTCGGCCTGGTACCCGGACGTCAGCACTTTCACTTCCCCGATCGCCTCGACGTTCAACTGGAGACCGGTGCCGTTGTTGCCCGTGTCCACCAGATTGACCGAGTCGACCAGGATGTTGTTCTGTCCGCCGCCGCCAATCCGGTTGGTGCCGCTCACGCCGGGCGCGAACGTCGCGAGGCTCGTGAAGCTGCGATTCGCGATCGGCAGGTTCTGCACCGCGTCGGTCGTGATCGTGAACGAGCGCTCGCCGCTGTTCGCCTGAATGACCGGCGATTCGCCCTTGACCATCACTTCTTCAGTGATGCCGCCCACTTCGATCGCGAGCTGACCAAGCGCGACACGGTCGCCGGGATGCACTTCGACGTTCGAGCGCTTCAAGGTCTTGAATCCGCTCATCGTCACTTCGAGCGTGTACGTGTCCGCCGACACGTTCGGGATGACGAAGTCGCCGCTGCTGCTCGTCACGGCGGGGGCGGTTTTCGTGCCCTTCGTCTGACTGATCAGCACTGCCGTGGCACCGGGAATGACGGCGCCCTGCTGGTCCTTGATCGATCCAGCCACCGTGGCTGTCGTGAGCTGTCCCGACGCGGTCGCCACCATCGCACACCACGCGATTGCGGCCGCGCCAAGCACCGCGAAACTGCGTCTAGCGATCATTTCTCCTCCTGAGCCGATCTACCGGGTTATCGAGACCGTCCGGACGTTTCACCAGGGGTTGATGCGGCCGAGGACGAACCGCAGGGCGCCTGGTGCGTGCAGGGGCTCCCACGCAGAGCGTTGGAGTCAGCAGGCAGTGGGGGACGGCCGCCGTCTCCGAAAGCAGGGGGTGCAATCGTTTTCAACGGTCGGATTATGCGACTGGCCCCGGGGACCGTCAACAGGCATGTTCACGCAGAAGTGCGCAGATCCCGCCGTCGGTGTTTTTCGTGATGCCGCGCCGCGGCCGCGCCGATGCGTTTCCGCCGTCCGGGCGCCTTCTCGCCAGGTGCCTTCTCACCGGGCGCCTTGCCCCAGGGTGATGCGTGCTCGATCTCGGCGTTCAACTCCGCACCGACGACGATCGCCAACCCAGAAAGGTAGAACCACAACATGACGACCATGATGCCGCCGAGGGCACCGTAGGTCTCGGCGTAATCGCCGAACCGGACGACGTAGAGGCGGAACCCAATCGACGCGAGCAGCCACAACACTGTGGCCAGCACGGATCCGGGCGTGATCCACACCCACTCCTGCTCGGCATCCGGCGCGAAGTAGTAGACGAGCCCGATGCCGATCGCGACGAGCGCGAACGCCACGGGCCATTGCAGGATCTTCCACGTCCAGGCCCAGATCGCCGGCATCCCGAACCAGCCCGTCGCGAGGTCGGCCAATTGTGGGCCGGCCAGCACGAGGGTGAGCCCGATCAGGATGAAAAACGCCAGGCCGATCGTCAACACGATCGACAGGAGCTTCACGCGCCACCACGGGCGGCTGTCGTCGATGTCGTAGGTCCGGTTCATCGCGTTGACGACCGCGCCCATCGCGGCCGACGCGCTCCACAAGGCGCCGAGCACGCCGACGCTGAGGAGCGCCGTGTCGCCGCTGCCGGCGATCTTCAGCATCTGATCGCGGATCACCGTGATCGCCTCTCCCGGCGCCCACGGCTGCAAGAGCCTGGTGACCTCGTCCACGAAGTTCTGGAGGGGAAAGAGACTGGCGACGGCGATGAGACAGAGGAGCGTCGGGAACAACGAGAGGAAGAAGTAGTACGAGAGCTGCGCCGCCAGTCCCTGCGCATCGTCCTTCAGCGTTTCCCGCAGCGTCCGCCTGAAGAGCTCGCGCCAGCCGATGTGCACGTCCAGGTACGCCAGCATGGGGCCGCCCGTCAGGGCACGTGTCGCAGCTGCAAGACCAGAGCCAGCCGCCCGCGGTCTCGAAATGGTCTACCCGGGCCGAAACTGTGCAGCGGCGGGACCAGAACATCCCACAGGCGTCTGCATTCCCCGCCTGACCATCACGTGCCCTGATAGACTGCCGTCTCGTATGGAGTACCTGCTCCTCATCGCGCTCCACGTGTTCTTCGGCATTCTCTGGGCGGGCGGCGCCGTGATGGCCGGCCTGTTCATCATCCCGTCGGTGCTCGAGGCGGGACCGGCAGCCGGGCCGGTGATGGCGGGCGTCGCGCGGCGGCGCCTGCCGGCCATGCTCTCGTTCGCCGCGGTGATCGTGGTCCTGACCGGCGTCCGGCTCTACATGCTGAAGTTCACGCCGGAATGGCTCGTCACGAAAGAGGGACTGGCGCTGTCGCTTGGCGGCCTGCTCGCACTCGGCGCGTTCGTGATGGGGCTCTTCATCCAGAAGCCCGCGGCCGAACGGCTCGGCGCGCTGTCGGCGCAGATTGCGGCGTCCGGCAAAGCACCGACCGCGGCGCAGGCGGCCGAGCTCCAGGCCCTCCGGACGCGGCTCGGCCGGATCGCCAAGCTCACCGCCTGGCATCTTCTCGTGGCCGCCTTGCTGATGGCCACGCACCGGCTGGTCTCGGTCCTGTGATCGCCGTGCGGTGATGGACGATCGCCGGTCCGATCCGAACGGCAAGCTCGACGAGACGATCGAAGAGACCTTCCCCGCGAGCGACCCGCCAGCGAACACCGTCGAGACCGGGATCCGGATCGGCCCGGTCGGGCCGCCCGATCGCCTCGAGGTGGACGACAACGCCGCGGAGCTGCGCTTCGAGATCAAGGTCGAGGGCGAGGTCGCGTTCCTGCGTTACGACAAGCGACCAGACGCGTTCGTCCTCGTCCACACCGAAGTGCCTCCGGCACTGCGCGGGCGCGGGCTGGCCAATCTCCTCGCCAAAGCGGGGCTGGCGGCCGCGCGCGCGTCCGGACTGAACGTCGTCGCCATTTGCCCGCTCGTGCGCGCCTACATGCGCAAGCACCCGGACGCTGACCGGGCGTCAGATATCGCGCATGATCGCAAGCGGGCTGACTGAAACGGCGCGGCGGGCCGGCAGCACGCTCGCAATCACCACGGCCGCGATGAGGACGAGCGGCGCCAGCAGCCACACCCACAGCGCCGGGCTCGTCGCCGCCGGCGTCACCCGCGTCAGCCAGCGCGCCACGACGAGCGACGCCAGCAGTCCGACGCCGGCGCCCGCGGCCGCCAGGCGCAGCCCTTCGATCACGACCTGACGGATGACGCGCCAGCGTTGAGCGCCGAGGGCGATTCTGAGCGCGATTTCACGGCGCCGCTGACGCGCCGACTCCGCCATCGCGCCGTACATGCCGAGCACGCCGAGCGCGAGCGCCATCACGGCGGACGCGCCGACGAGCGTGGACGCGATCCGTTCGGGCGCGAGCGCCGTCCGGCTGAGGTGCTCTTCGAGTGTCATCACGTTCCGAGCGGTGCCGCCGCGGACGGCCAGCAGCTCGCGGCGGACCGAGCTGACGAGATTCTCGCTCGCCTGTCTGGTGCCCAGCAGGAGCGTCATACGCGGCGAAAAGTTCTGCGCCATCGGCAGGAAAACCGCGGGATCGGGGCGGCGCTGCGACGTCCGCAGCAACGAGGCGTGCACGACGCCGACGATCGTCGTCCGCTGCCCCACGCCATCGATGAGCGCGCCGCCGGCCGCCCGGCCGCCAAAATAGAGCTCGGCGGCCTCCTGATTGATGACGCCGACGCGGCAATCGTCGAGCCGCAGCCGCTCGGGGAACACTGTGCCGGCAGTGGGCGTGAACCCCATCGCGTCGAAGTAGTTGACCGAGACGGCCGTCGAGGCGACCACCGCGGACAACGGCGGCGGACGTTCGGGCACGCGGAAAGTCGCCGGCCCTTCGCGCTCGACCGGCAGCGGCGTCTGTTCGGCGTAGTAGAAGATCGCCGGCCGCCGGCCCGGCGATCCCTCGACGTCGCGCGTCGTCACCACCCCCACGATCTCGACGCGCTGACCCGACGGATCCTCGATCGATCGGCCAACCGCGTCGCCGCCGAACACGTCACTGGCCGCGGCGTCGTTGACGATGGCGACGCGACAACTGCCGGTCGTGTCGCGTCCGCCGAACATCCGGCCGGCAACCGGCGGCAGCGTAACGAGGGCGAGGGATTTCGGCGTGAACGCCGCAACGTGCAGCACGACATTCCGCCGAGGGAGATCGGGCGGCTCGACGCGAGCAGCGGTCCACCACGGCCGGCTGCCGGGCGGCGTCTGCACCCAGGCCGCACTCGAGATGCCCGGCAGCGAGCTCACGGACTGCTCGGCCGCGCCGAAGTATTCGAGGCCGAGGTCCGGACGATCGAATCCGAGACGGGCTTCGAGACTCGCCAGGATCGGCTGACCGAGCTTGCTGCCGGCGCTCGTGCGAAGCGCAGTGCGGAACCCTGCGAGGAGCAGGCCGGTCGAAATCACCAGCAGACAGCAGCACGCCATCTGGGCCACGACCAGGCCGGTGCGAACCCGCCGCATCGCGTTCGACGGCCCGGCGCTCTCGCGCCGCAGCACGGAGGCGGGATCATCGTGCCGGATCTCGAAGAACGGCACGAGCCCGCACACGGCGGTGATGGCGACGCAGACGAGCGACGCGATGAGACTGGCGCCGACATCAGGCGCGAACGACAAATGCTCGGCGTCCTGCTCGAAAAACAGCGCCGGGACGACGCCCGCCGTCCAGAAGGCAACGAGCGCTCCGCAGGCGCCGCCGACAATCGCGACGAGCGCACTGTCGGCGAAGAGCTGCCGGCCGAGTTGCGCCCGGCTCGCGCCGAGGGCGACGCGCACCGAGGTCTCGAGCGAGCGCGCCGACGATCGCGCCAGCAGAAACGCGGCGACGTTGGCGCAGGCGATGAGGAAGACGGCGCCGGCCGCGGCTGGCAGCAGCTGGCGCATCCGGAAGAGACCGCCGGCGACTTCCGGCGTCATGCCCGTATACGGCAGTACCGCAATGCGCGCGCCGGTCAGGCTCGCGTTGAGGTCCGCATGCGCTCGCGCGACCGGCGTGCCCGGCCGCAACCGCGCGATCGCCCAGAGGGTGTGGCTTCGCGGATCGATGCCGTCGAGCGACGCCTGATCCAGCGGGACCCAGACGTCGACATTGCGGCCGTCGTAGAGGCCCTCGAGCCAATCCGGCGCGAGGTCATGGATCGGGACGGCGACGCCGTCGATTGTGATCGTCTCGCCTCGCGCGGTCGCCTTGCCTGACAGTTCGGTCCGCCAGACGCGCCGGCTGAGAAAGACGCCGGCGGCGGGAAGCTGCAGCAGGCCGGCCGCCTCGGGCGTGACCGCCGCGACGGACATCACCGTCGAGCGGCCGCCGATGACGACGAAACTCTGTATCTCGCGAACGGCGCCGACGGTCTCGAAGGCAGACGTCTGCGCCTGGAGGAGGCGCAGCTCTTCCAGCGACACCGGACCGAAGGCATCCTGCTCGTCGCGCGCGAAGAGGGACACGAGTGTGTCGCTTCCGGGCAGCGGCACGTTGCGCGAGACGAAGCCGCGGATGAAGCCGAGCACCGAGGCGTTGCTGCCGATGCCGACGGCAATCGTGACCAGCAGCGCCAGCGTCAGCGCCGGCGCGCGCAGAAAACTGCGGGCGGAGTATTTGAAGTCCGCGAGGCCGGGCACGCAGACGACGATGCGAGAACGGTGCCAGGACCGGGCCTCGCGCGCTCACCTAGGTTTTCTAGGCGAGCGCCCCATTGCGCACGCCGGGGCTGTCCGAAAACCGCGACCCGCCGCTCCCGGTCCCGGGAGCGGCACGCCTCGCGGCTCACCGCCCGAGCCGCGCTACGGAAAGCCCGAGCCGCGCTACGGACGCTTTCCGCCCTTTGGACGCGGCGGGTTGATGTACCAGCGGCCGTCGATCTTGACGAAATCGAGCGTCTCGTTCGTCGCTTTCGCCGTCGCCTTGTCGCCCGAGATCTTGTAATCGGTCACCGCGCCCACGTCGAACGGCAGGCCGGGCTTGTCGCCCTTTTTCATGCCGAGCATCGGCCCGATCTTCTCCATGGTCCCCATGAGCGAGGTCATGAGCGCAACGGTGTCGGCCTTGGCCAGGCTGGCGTCCATCACCTTCTGGGTCTCGGGCGAGAGGGCCGGCTTGCCGACGATCGTGTCGAGCCCGTACGGCTTGAGCGTCTGCTTGACCATGTCGACGGCCGACCGGTACTGCTTGACCTTGGCGTCGAGCTCGGCCTTGGGCAGCGGCTTGCTGCCGGGCATCGGATCGCTCGGATCGGAGAACGCGAGCATCATCAGGACGCCGGAGACCGCCTCGCCGGCCAGCTCGGTCCGGCCAGCCGGGGAGATGAACGTGAACGCCGTGTTCAAGTCGCCGGCCTTCGCCGCCTTCTGCAACCCGGCCACGACCTCCTGCGGCGTCGCGCCGCCGTAGACCTTCGGTGTGGTTTGGGCGTGCAGTGACGGTATGGCCAGCAGAACGGGAATCGCGAGGGCGGACGGGTAGCGCAGACGCATCAACAAACCTCCTTGAAAAGGACGTGGCATAGTACCGTACGCGCCTTGGACGTCTACCTGGTTGACGGCACCTACGAGCTGTTCCGCCACTACTACGCCGTCCCGTCCGCGCGCGACGCCGACGGTCGCGAGGTCGGCGCCGTGCGCGGCGTGCTCACGTCCATCCTCGGCATGGTCAACAGCGGCACGACACACATCGGCGTCGCTACCGATCACGTCATCGAATCGTTCCGCAACAAGCTCTGGCGCGGCTACAAGACGAGCGCAGGCGTCGAGCCGGATCTGCTCGCGCAGTTTCCGCTGCTCGAAGACGCGCTCACCGCGCTCGGCGTCGTCGTCTGGCCGATGGTCGAGCTCGAGGCCGACGACGCGCTCGCCGCGGCCGCGGAAACCGCGGCGGCCGATCCGCGCGTCGATCGCGTGATCATCTGCACGCCCGACAAGGATCTCGCGCAGTCGGTGCGCGGCACACGCGTCGTGCAGCTCAACCGCCGGACGCGCGAGTTGCGCGACGAGGCCGGCGTCGTCGCGAAGTTCGGCGTGAGCCCGGCGTCGATCCCCGACTATCTCGCGCTCGTGGGCGATGCCTCGGATGGCTACCCCGGCCTGCGCGGCTGGGGACCGAAATCGACCGCGGCCGTGCTCGCACGGTTCGGCCACATCGAGGCCATTCCCGACGACTGGCGCGAGTGGCACGTGAACGCCGCGACGCCCGCCGTGCTCGCCGCGACGTTGACACGCGAGCGCGAGCGCGCCCTGCTCTTCCGGACGCTCGCGACCCTGCGCACCGACATCGCGCTCTTCGAGAATGTCGACGAGCTCAAGTGGACCGGCCCGACGCCGGCGTTCAAGGCACTCGGCGCGCGGCTCGAGGCCGCGAAAGGCCCCGGCGGTCCGCCCTCACCATAGGTGCAGGACGGCCAGCGCCTTGCGCAGGCGGCTGCGCAGTGGTCCGGCTTCGAAGCGCTCGAGGGCGCCGGGCGGCCGGTTGACCCAGTCGCTGTCGCGTCGTCCACCCCGCCAGGTCTTGCGGCGGTCGGGGGTCTTCCGGCGGTCGAACTGCAACGGCGCCGGGGGCACGTCGTTCGTTTCCGGAATGATAGGGGGCATGACTGTCAATATCGGCGGCTGCGTTCAAAGGTACAGGGGTAGAACGCAACCCGACTGACAGGCTCAGCGCTTCGCGTAGACGACGGCCTCGGCGCTCAGATCCTGCCCGGCGATCGTGCTGAGCGTCCCGATGGGACCGTGCAGCGCCCACCACTTCCTGGCGTCGGCGGCGGACCACGGCTCGACGTGGATCATTTCCAGCCGCGCGTCGAGCTCCTGCATCGTCTGCGGCCGATCAGGCGGGTTCTTGGCGAGACAATCGAGGATGAGCGCGTCGAGCTCGGCGGGCACGGGGATCTCCGTGCGGTGCGACGCCGGCACCGGCGCATCGCGGACGTGCGAGAGCACGGTCGCTACGGCCGACTCGCCGCGGAAGACGGTCTGCCCGGTGATGAGCCAGTAGGCGACGCAACCGAGCGCGTAGATGTCCGCGCGGCCGTCCACCTCCTGGCCGAGGCCGATTTCCGGCGCCATGAAGGCCGGCGTGCCCGCAGTGACGCCCTGCATCGTCAGCGCTGTCTGCTCAGTCATGGTGCCGGTGTGCTTGACGAGGCCGAAGTCGAGCACCTTGACGAAGTCGCAGTCCGGCCCGAGCCGGCAGGTGAAGATGTTCGCCGGTTTGACGTCGCGATGGATCAAGTCGCGCGCGTGCGCTTCGCCAAGCGAATGGCAGGCCTGGCGCAGCAGGTGAATGGCGCGCGGCGGCGCGATCGGGCCGAATCGCTGCACCAGCGTGTCGAGGTTCAGCCCCTCGAGGAATTCCATCACGTAGAAGAACGCGCCCTCTTCGGTCACGCCGAAATCGTAGACGTCGATCGTGTGCGTCGAGCGGAGCGCCGCCGTCGCGAGCGCCTCGCGCTCGAATCGCCGGAGCGCGGTCTCGCGGCTGCGCGGATCGGTACCCAGCAGCTCCGGCCGGATCAGCTTGATGGCCGCGGGCCGGGCCAGCATGCGGTGCCGGCCCATCCACACCTCGCCCATGCCTCCCTCGCCGAGTCGCCTGACCAGCTCGTAACTCCCAACGGCTCTGGCTTTCGTCAGACGAACGCCGTAGCGATAGACGATCTGGGCGACGATGTAGGCGACGATGACGCAAAGGTACGTCGTAAACAGGAAGAAGGTCGCGACGAGCGCGGGCGATCGTCCGATCGGGTGGCCCAGCGCGCCCGTGATCAGCACGGTCGCGGGTCCGGTCGAGGCCGCAGCCAGCGACGCGATCAGGATCTTCTTCGGCGTGTTCGGCGCGAGCAACGGAAAAATGATGATCCACGCGCACTCCCACGGGATGCCCGTGAACTTCGCCTCGATCGGGCTCACCGCCGGAAAGCCGCGCCAGAACTGGACGACGGAGATCCCGAGCGAGCCGACCACCTCGAACACGAGCCCCAGATCGAGCAGCCGCTGCGGCGGCAGCATGGCGCGCCTCGACAGATAGAACACCGCCATGGCGAGGGACACCGAGACGACGGCGAACACGTTCTGTACACGCCAGAACGAATAGCCGGGCACGGTCAGCCAGTTGATGACGTGCGGCCCGAAGTACCCGAGCGTGTAGGTGCACGCGTACAACAGACCGGCCCAGCCGAGCCGGCGCGAGGCTTCAGCAAGAATCTCAGGCGGCGGCTCGTAGACACCGTTCGCCGAGGTGTCGCTCACCTCGATCGGCACGGCTATCTGCGTCGTCACCATCGGGTCATTGTGCCTGAAAAGATCATGCGGTCCGTCAATCCACCGCGGTCACGGGCGTGCGAACACGCGCACGTGGTCGACGAGCATCTGTTGCGGAAATACCGTCGAGTCGTCCGGACTGCCGGGCCAGTTGCCGCCGACGGCGAGGTTGAGCAGCATGAAAAACGGGCGATCGTACACCCAGCGAGCGCCTGCCGGCAGGTTCGCGGGCGTGCGCGTATTGTACAGCGTGTCGTCGAAGTAGACGCGGATCACGTCCGCCTCCCATTCGACGGCGAACACGTGAAACGCGTCGCTGGCGCGTCCCCGCGGCAGCGTGTACGACGCGCTGATCGGGCGAGCGCCCGAGTAGCCCGGCCCGTGCAGATTGCTGTGCACGACCGCCGGCTGATGGCCGACGTGCTCCATGATGTCGATCTCGCCGCACGCGGGCCAGCGCGTCGCCGGAAAGTTGTCGCCGAGCATCCAGAACGCCGGCCAGATGCCGCGGCCAACAGGCAATTTAATGCGTGCTTCAAACCGTCCGTACTGCTGGGCGAAGCGCCCCGCGGTCTTGATGCGGGCCGAGGTGTACGCGCGCGTCACGCCACCCTGGCTGAAGTTCTCCTTGAGCGCCTCGATGACAAGGTGGCCGTCCTGCTGCCGCAGGTTGTCGCGCCGGTCCGTGTAGAACTGCAGTTCGGTGTTGCCCCAGCCATTGCCGCCGGTCTCGACGACCCACCGGGACGCGTCCGGCGCCGAACCGGCGGGTCCGTCGAACTCGTCGCTCCAGGTCAGGCGCCAGGCCGCCGGGGCTTGGAACGACGCCGCAGTCGCGGATTCGCCGTCGGGCGATGTGGCGAGCACGGCCGCACCCGCGAGGAACGCCATGGTGAGCCACGATTTGGCCGGCACAGCGTCATTCTGTCAGAATCGTGCAGTGAAACACCCGGCCCGAGCGCGTAGCGCGAGGAAAGCCGGACCGAGCGCGGGGGTGGGGCCCCGCGCATTGACGAGAGATCGATGCCCTCCGACGCCTGCGCGCACATCACGTCGATTTCGTCCGTCAAGCATCCGAAGCGGCGCGAGTGCGCGGAGTGCGTGAAGATCGGCGCGAGTTGGGTGCACCTGCGCACGTGCCAGACGTGCGGACAGACGCGCTGCTGCGACGACTCGCCGAATCGTCACGCCAGCAAGCACGCGCGCTCGATCGGTCATCCGGTCATCGCCTCGGCCGAGCCGGGCGAACGCTGGCTCTACTGCTTTGCGGACGATGCGTATGCCGAGTACTGACGCGGGGATCGGGATCGCGACCGAGAGAGCCGCCTGGCTCGATTGGTACCGGCGCAACCGCGCGCGATCGAAGAGGTTGTTCGATCTGCTGTCCGACGACGCGTACTACAGCCGTCCCATCGCGCTGCGTCATCCGATTGTGTTTTACGAGGGCCATCTGCCCGCGTTCAGCCTGAACACGCTGCTGAAGAAAGCGCTCGGCCGGCCCGGAATCGATGCGCGGCTCGAAGCGCTTTTCGCACGCGGGATCGATCCGCATGAGTCGGTCGGCGGCGACGAACCTGGCCACGCCAGGTCCTCGTGGCCACCACGCGACGCCGTGCACGCGTTTGCGGCGGAAGCCGACCGCCGGGTCATCGAGGCGCTCGGGCACGCCGACCTCGATCGGCCGGGACATCCCCTGCTCGATCGCGCGGAAGCCGTGTTCGCGATCCTCGAACACGAGGCGATGCACCAGGAAACGCTGCTCTACATGTGGCACCGCCTGCCGTTCGAGCAGAAGCGCGGCCCAGCCGGCTATCGGCCGCGCACCAACGGGGCGCCGCCACAACAGGAGTGGATCGAGATTCCCGAAGGGCGGGCCACGCTCGGCGTGAATCGCGACGCGATCCCGTTCGGCTGGGACAACGAGCACGCGGCCAGTGTGATCGAGACGCCGCCTTTTGGTATCGAGCGTCACGATGTGACGAACGCACGTTTCCTGGAGTTCGTGGAGGCGGGCGGCTATCGCGAGCCGCGCTGGTGGACGTCCGAAGACTTTCAGTGGATCCAGTCCGAACAGTTGACGCATCCCCTTTTCTGGGAACGCGACGGCGACCGCTGGTCGTGGCGCGCGATGTTCGGACGCGTGCCGCTGCCCCTGGGCTGGCCGGTCTACGTCAGTCAGGCCGAAGCGTCCGCGTTCGCGCGATGGACCGGCGCGCGGCTGCCGACCGAAGCGGAGTTTCAGCGCGCCGCGTACGGATCGCCCTCTGGGGAACGTCCTTATCCCTGGGGATCGACGCCGCCCTCGCCGGCGACCGGCGTGTTCGATTTTTCGAGCTGGGATCCGGAGCCGGCGGGCACCCATCCGGCGGGCGCGAGCGCGTGGGGCGTCGAGGACCTGGTCGGCAACGGCTGGGAATGGACGGCCACGCCATTTGCGCCGTTCCCGGGATTTCGGCCGATGGCGTCGTATCCAGAATACTCGGCTGACTTCTTCGACGGCCAGCACGTGGTCATGAAGGGCGCGTCGCCCGTCACCGCGCGCGAGCTCCTACGCCCGACGTTCCGCAACTGGTTTCGTGCGCGATACCCTTATGTCTACGCCACTTTCCGCTGCGTCCGCGACGCCGCCGCGCGCCGGCCGTAGCGCGTTCGCTGACGACGTCGAGTACTACCTGTCGCAGGTGCCGCGGCAACTGCCGTCGCGGTACTTCTACGACGATCTCGGGTCCGCGTTGTTCGAGGCGATCTGCCGGCTGCCGTGGTATCCGATCACGCGGACCGAGCAGTCGCTGCTTCGCCGCTACGGCGCCGCGATTTTCGCGCGGCTTGGCGCCGTCTCGAACCTCGTCGAGCTTGGTCCGGGAGGCGGGGCAAAGCTGGCGACACTGCTCGCGAACCGTCCCCCGCTGCCGTTGTCGGTGCACCTCGTGGACGTGTCGCGCGCGGCGCTCGACTCGGCCAGCCGCACGCTGACGCTCGATCCGTCGCTCGACGTCGTGCGTCATCAGGCCACCTACGAGGCCGGGCTCGACGCGATCTCGGCCGCGCGACCGGCGGGCGAGCGGACGCTCGTGCTGTTCCTCGGCTCGAACATCGGCAACTTCGATCCGCCGGGCGCCGCGGCGTTCCTCCGGGGCCTCCGAAGCTCGCTCGTTCCGGGAGACGCGCTCCTGCTCGGCGTCGATCTGGTGAAGCCCGTGCGCGACGTCCTGCTCGCCTACGACGATCCGCTCGGGGTCACCGCGGCCTTCAACCGCAATCTGCTGGTGCGCGTCAATCGCGAGCTCGGCGGCGACTTCGACGTCGAGGCGTTCGACCATCGGGCGGTGTGGAATGCCGACGCGTCCCGAATCGAGATGCACCTCGTCAGCCGCCAGGCACAAACGGTCCGGGTACCCGCGGCCCGGCTCGCGGTGGACTTTGCCGCGGGCGAATCGATCTGGACGGAGAGCTCCTACAAGTTCACCGCGGAGGGCGTCCTCGCGCTGCTCGGGCGGGCCGGCTTCCATGCCACCGAGCACTGGATCGCGAACACGTTCGCGCTGACACTCGCCGAAGCGCGATGAGCGCCACGACCACGACCGTCCGGACCGAGCACGCGTTTCCGACGCTGAGCGCCCCGCAGATCGCGCGGATGAGCGAGCTCGGCACGCGCCGCCAGGTCCAGCGCGGCGAGATCCTCGTCGAAGCCGGGGATTCGATCCAGTCGTGTTTCCTCGTCCTCCGCGGACACATCGAGATCCTGCGCCCGTGGGCCGGGGGCGAAGCGCTCGTGCTCGAGCACGGCCCGGGACAGTTCAGCGGCGAGGTCAACATGCTCGCGGGCCGCCGCGCCCTCGTCCGCGCGCGCGTCAGCGAGGCCGGTGAAGTCATCCAGCTCTCGCGCGACCAGCTGCTGCAACTGGTCCAGACCGAGGCCGAGCTCGGCGAAATCGTGATGCGCGCGTTCATCCTGCGGCGCGTCGAGCTCATTGCGCGGGGATTCGGCGACGTCGTGCTGATCGGCTCCACACACTGCGCCGGCACCCTGCGCATGAAGGAGTTCCTCTCGCGCAACGGGCATCCCTACACGTCGATCGATCTCGATCACGACGACGGTGTCCAGACCCTGCTCGACAAGTTCAAGATTGGTCCGGCGGACGTGCCGGTGCTGCTCTGCCGCGGCGACGTCGTGCTCCGCAATCCGACGAACCAGGAAATCGCCGAGTGCCTCGGGTTCAACGACGCGATCGATCAGACGCACGTCCGCGACGTCGTCATCGTCGGCGGCGGACCGGCCGGGCTGGCGGCCGCCGTCTACGGCGCGTCCGAGGGGCTCGACGTGCTCGTGGTGGAAGCCAACGCGCCCGGCGGCCAGGCGGGATCGAGCTCGCGGATCGAGAACTACCTCGGGTTCCCGACCGGCATCTCCGGCCAGGACCTGGCCGCGCGCGCGCACACACAGGCCCAGAAGTTCGGCGCGCAGATGATGGTCGCCAAGGGCGCGACCGGGCTGGCCTGCGACCGGAAACCGTACGTGATCGCCGTGCAGGGGGGGCCCGCGCCTGCCGGCCCGGACGGTCATTCTCGCGACCGGCGCCGAGTACCGGAAGCTGCCGCTCGAGCACGTCGAGCGCTTCGAAGGCGCGGGCGTCTACTACGGCGCGACGTTCATCGAGTCGCAGCTCTGCCGCGACGAGGACGTGGTCATCGTTCACCGAGATCGACGCGCTCGAAGGGACGACGCATCTCGAACGCGTGTCGTGGCGCCAGAACCGCACCGGCGAGCGCGAGACGCACGACATCCGGCACCTGTTCCTGATGACCGGCGCCGTGCCGACCACCGCCTGGCTGCACGACTGCGTCGCGCTCGACGCGCACGGGTTCGTCAAGACCGGCCCTGCCCTCACCCCCGAGGATCTCGCGGTGGCGCAGTGGCCGCTTGCGCGCGCTCCGCACCTGCTCGAAACGAGTCTGCCCGGAGTCTTCGCGGTTGGCGATGTCCGCGGCGGCAACATCAAGCGCGTGGCGTCGGCCGTGGGCGAAGGCGCCATCGCGATCGCCCTCGTTCACCAGGTCCTGCACGAGTAGCCCGGCGACCGTGCCGGGTATGATTGAGCGGTGCCAGCACCGGTGCGGGTGGCCTTTCTGGGCTGCGGCTTCATCACGCGCGTGCACAGCCGGCAGCTCAAGGCGCTCGCAGACGACGTGACGTCGAGCTATGCGAGCCGCGACGCCACGAAGTCGGAGGCGTTCTGCCGTGAGTTCGGCGGCGCGGGCAGCTATGCCAGTTACCGGGCGGCGATCGGTGACGCGAAGATCGACGCCGTCGTCGTGGCCGTGCCGCCCCGGTTTCACCTCGAGCTGACGCTCGAGGCGCTCGCCGCCGGCAAACACGTGCTGGTCGAAAAACCGGCCTTCCCGCGCTTCGCGGACTACCGTACGGTCCAGGAGGCGCGCGATCGGGCCCGCCGGGTGGTGCTCGTCGGCGAGAACGATCATTACAAGCCGCTCGCGATCAGGCTCCGCAAGCTCCTCGCCGACGGCGCCATCGGGGAAATGGTCTTCGGGTATTTCACGACCATCGCGAAGCGGCTCAAAACCGCCGAAGACTGGCGGAACGACGAA
>Ga0111539_10000358_pt1 | contig 56148 bp, 53 predicted proteins | sample RhiMethybrSRZTD1_FD_79667 | JGI IMG/M metagenome (GOLD analysis project Ga0111539, IMG submission 79667) | Populus rhizosphere microbial communities from Tennessee, USA - Rhizosphere MetaG P. TD hybrid SRZTD1 (version 2) (version 2) | ecosystem: Host-associated > Plants > Roots > Rhizosphere >...
ACTGGAGTCAGTACCGGGAGCGGGTTCACTGTTTGGAGTGCGCCGACTTGTCGGCGCTTTCCTTCAAACCAAAGCGGTGACGAGTCACCGCACTCCAAAAAGCAGCGGTAGTGACTCCTGATCAGCGGCGAATCATGAGAGACAGTGGAGTTCTATTTATGTTCACACCGACGAAAACCATTTTGGTCCTGGCGACGCTATGCATCCTCGGCACACCCGCAAGGGCCCAGATCACAGTTTCACCCAGCGAAACCACGGTCTATTCTCAAGGCGCGACCAGTGTTCTGTTGACTTTCGGAAATCTGGGGTCGCGCCGCCCGATCGAATCGACCTGGTGCGGCGCCCTGGTTCCGGCGACCCCGGACCTCGGCATGAAATGTGATCCGGCAGTGATCTTCGGGCGGCTTCCAGTTCGTTACAACCAGGCAACTTTGAGTGGGAGCAACGCTTACACGGACATCATGTCAGTCACGCCGTCGGTTTCGCGGCGTGCGTATCTCGACGCGGCGCGCGGTTCAAGCGCGACTTTTTTTTACGTGCGCCGTTTTGTTTTACCGGCAGGTGGACCGGACGAATATGTTCCGGTCACCCTGCGGCTGGGCGGTAATGGCGCGGCAGTGCCTTTCTCGATCACGAACGTGCGCCTGTTGTGGGACGGGGGATCCAAAACAGTGCCGTTCGTTAAATCAGGGGAAGCATTGCCACGCATTACCGCCGAGATTTTCTACACCGGTTCAGCACGCTTGACCGGACGTTGGGAGTTGGTCAAGCCGGGTGAGACTCAACCCAACCAGCGAGATCTGCTGCCGGAAGCTTCTTTGCCGGCAGAAGAACGCGGGACGCAGCGGAGGTTCGCCCAGGTAAAGCGCTTCAACATTTTTCTGCCGCCCGTTGGTCGCACAGTCATTCCCGGTCCGGATAACCGAGAAATCGAGAAGACCAGCAACGGCATGTACCTGCTGCTCTTTCGAATCGAGGCGGTCACTGACGGTCTTAATCAATCGAATCTCGACGCGGTAAACGCAGGGCAGGGAATCCTTAATAGTGGCGGCGCCGCTGGTTTTGCGATGCCCACGTTGCGCTATTACGTCGGCACGGGCGGCGCCCAGGTCGATGAGTTCAACGCGATTGACTATCAACTCTCGCCGGCTGACAGCGCCGAGTTTGGCGTTAATCAACAGGCGATCTTCACCTGGCCGCCGGTGTCGCAGGCAAAGTATTACCGGCTAATGATTGAGAACGCCTCGGGCTCAGAGGTTTTTTCAGCTGTGGTGTTGCGTGATACCCAGAGCTACCGGGCCCCTTCCTGGTTATTGCAGGGTTCGACCACTGATCAATTGCGTTGGCGCGTCGTGGCGGTTGATGCCAAAGGTACGAAAGTAAACGAGACGCCGGTCAGGACTTTGCGGATTGTGCGGGAGTGATGGCTGGTCCGCCCAAAGGGAGAGGGAGGCCAACCTGTACCATTACCAAAGTTACAGAGTCGTGCGCTATTGGCACGACTCTTTTCGATTAGTACAAATTCCAAACAGAGGTTGATCGCAGCGCGCTAATCAGCAGGGAAGGCGAACGGTGAAGACGGCGCCGTTTGATGGGCCACTGTCGGCTGTCAGGGTGCCGCCGTGTTCCGTGATAACCCGGTGAGCCAGCGCCAGACCCACGCCGTGACCATGCGACTTGGTGGTGAAAAACGGAATGAAGATCTTTTGCAGGTCGGAAGCAGGAATACCTGGGCCGGTGTCTCGAATTGAGATTATCGCCCAGCGCTTGCCCTGTTCTTTTTTGAGAGCGGCCTCAACGATCACTCGCCGATCATCCTGAGTGTCCGGAATCGCCTCGGCGGCGTTTCGCATCAGATTTAGAAACGCCTGGCGGAGCATGCGCAGGTCGGCCTGGCTTTGGGCACTTGAAGCCTGATCGGCGCCGGCAACGATCAGCTTAACCCTCCTCGCCTCAAACAGCGGCTTCAGTTCTCTCGCACATTCCTGAATCAACTCATCCAACGAGACGTCTTCGAGTTGAAGTGCACGCGGCCGCGCGAAATTCAGGAATGCAGTGGTCATTTCAGAGAGGTTTCTGACTTCCTGCAACAGTGCATCAGCCGCAGCCCGTCCCTGCTGATCGTGATCGATGCTCTGCAAAAATTGCGCATAGCCGTGTAACGTGGCCATCGCATTCTTGAATTCGTGGGCCAGCCCCGCGGACATCTCGCCCAGGCTTTCCAGATTTCGTTTTAGCGCGACCTGCTCACGCAGGCGGGTGACTTCGGTGATGTCGGTGATCAGGCAGAGAGCGCCGCGCGCGCCGCCCTCAGATGTTGCATCTATTGGCGCGACCGTGGCGCCAAGACGTGCCGTACCTTCGGTTGCGTGCGTTGTTTCGATCTCTTCGCGCCGAAATAAACGGCCGGTAGCCAGACAGTCCTGGATCATGTTCGCGAGATCCGGCACGTCGCCAAACACAGTTCGGTAATGCGGCCCTGAGTCGGTTCCGACCTGGAACAGCGCCTGGGCCGGGCCGTTCATTACGGTGGCATTGCCGCGAGCGTCGAAGGCGAGCAGACCCGTAGGCATACTCGCCACAATTCGATCGCTGAATTGCTCGGCCGAATCGGCGCGTTGGCTGGCGTGTTCAGTCAAACGCTTTAGTTCCTTCTGCTGATCCTGCAATTGAGCAATCACCGACTGAAAGGTTTCCAGCACGAACGCCGCTTCATTTTGAGTCTTACCGGAGTGGGCCACCGGCGCGCGGCGCGCTTCACCGATCAGCTGGCTGTAAGGACGCAGCAGGCCGCGCAGCAGCCATGCGATTGAGACGAGACTGATGAAGATAGCGACGACAAACGCGGACAACAGCAATGGACGGTAGACAACGGCGGTGCCGGGCGCCAGCGCGAAGACTGCAAAAATCGAGACGGTGGCAAGCAGGAAAACTCCGGCGAGCACCGTCAGCAGAACTTGCATGCGACTGGCCTGCATATTTCTCTATTGGAACTGGGCAGCGTACCAATGAATGATGGCCGAGCCGAACAAGAGCGAAACGATTGCGCCAATGCCCAGGAAGATTCCGAACGGCAACATCATTTGCATGTTGCGGCCACCGCGTTTGTACATCATGGCGATTCCCGCGACGGACCCGGTCAAGGCGCCGATTAAGATTGTGAGAATGGTCAGACGCCATCCCAGAAAAGCCCCAACCATCAGCATCATCTTTACATCGCCAAAACCCATCGCTTCGATTCCGCGAAGTTTCTCCCACAAGAAGCCCATCAACCACAGCGAGCCGCCGCCGGCCAAGGCGCCGAGCACCGCCCCGATGAGGGAAACCAGCCAAACCGGAAGTGCGGGAAAGAAGTTAAGAAGTTGTGGCAAATCGTCAAAATGCGACGGACCGACAAGATACGGAACCAGGAGCCGCGTCAACAACGCGAATAGGAAACCCGGATAGGTAATCGCGTTGGGCAGAATCATGTGTTCCGCGTCGATGAAGATCAGCGCCACCATGGCCGCCGCGAATGCGAGATCGAAAGGCAGGGCAAATGACACTGCGTCATGCCAGGTTACGGCAGCAAACAGCAGTGCGGTAATCGCTTCGACCGCTGGATAGCGGGCCGAGATACCTGCGCTGCACATGCGGCAACGGCCGCGCAGGAGCAAATAACTAATTACGGGGATGTTGTCATACGCTCTGATGTCGGCGAAGCACTTGGGACATTTGGAGCTTGGGAATACGATCGATTGCTCAAGAGGGACGCGATGAATGACGACGTTGAGGAAGCTGCCGATAATAGCTCCGAGGACCCCCACGAACGCGCAGGCGACGGGCAGTGGCACATCGATGGCGTTCTCTGTCGCCGGTAGCATCATTCGGGGGAGCATTGTAGCGCGGCTATGGATCTGATGCCTACTGATTTTCTTGATCGGGTCAGGACCCGGAGCGATGGCGACGGGATCATTGAGATTTCTGGCGGTCGTCGTGAAACTATGAACCGTCGGGTTTTGGAGAGGGCTTCGCAATGCTGGCAGCGGCGGGCGGCCCGGATGTTCACCCGCACAAATTCAGCCCGGCGAAAGATCGGGAACGTTGGGATCGAGACCTGGCACCCCGCCGAACCGTTGTCACTTTGGTCAGGTGAATTACACGATGCCTTGCGTTGAGGCGATCATTTGGAGTGCGGCGACTCGTCGCCGCTTTGGAATTTCCATTTGGAGTGCGGCGACTCGTCGCCGCTTTGGAATTTCCACATTGCTTTGGTGCTAACGTAAAAGCGGCGACGAGTCGCCGCACTCCAAAAGGGGTCCGCCACTCTGAACGGCATTCTATCGGTCCTTCGCTTTGTCCTGATTCTGCAGCCCATAGAGCAGCGAGTGTTTGCGTGAAGCATGATGAGCAGCTAAGCGCGCAATCGTGTACCCCGCCTGGCCATCACGAAAGCCGCCTTTGACAACGAAGCTGCGCAAAAAAGCCAGGGGTCCCGCAAACGCAATTTGCAAACGCGAAGTGCGTTTGCCGTCACGATCCATTTGCGCGGCGCCCAGCGGCGCATAACGTTCATCGATCATCCGGCGATGATGTAACGGATCTCTCATCGAATAATGCAAAAGGTCGCCGCCTAGTGTTTCCACGCGCGAACCCCGGTCCATGACTACCGATTCATGGATGATTCGATCGCCCCAATGTCCGTGCTGTCGCTTGAAAAAACGCAGCTGGTAGTCAGGGTACCAGCCGCCGCCGCGAATCCAACGGCCCATGTACCAGGCGCGGCGCGCGACCCGATATCCATCAGCGAGCTGAGCCGCATCTTTCGTACGCAACTCATCGATCGAGGATTTTAACTCCGGCGAAACGCGTTCGTCGGCGTCCAGGCTGAAGATCCATTCATTACTGGCCGCGTCGGCAGCGAATTGTTTCTGTTGGGAAAAACCTGGCCAGGGATTTACGATCACGCGTGCGCCCTGGCGTTTGGCCAGGTCGCGCGTCGCGTCGGTAGATTCAGAATCGATTACGAGGATTTCGTCGGCCCACTCAACGGATTCAATGGCTTTGCTAATGTTTTCAGCTTCGTTGAGGGTGATGATCGTGACGGTAATTTTCATTGCCAATTGCCGATTTCCGATTCCCAATTCGCTCGGTGTTCATAAGTATACACGGGCAAAATCGGCAATCATCAATCGGCAATGCTTACGGTTGCTGGACCGGATTTTGCACGACTACGTTGTTCACTCGCAGCGTCGCTGACGTGGCCCGCTGCAAATCTGCCAAGGCCTTGCTGTAATCCGTTTCAGCCTGAAGTTCGTTGGTGCGAGCGGTGGTCAACTCGGTCTGTCGCTGTAGTAACAGGAACGTGGTCGAGCGTCCCACATCGTAAAGTTTCTGCTCGCCGGTGAGCTGTTGCTCGGCGCTCTCGCGCGCCAGGCGCGCTGTTACTATTCGCTTCTGGGCCGTATCCACCGATTGCGCGGCGTTTCGTACGTCCATCTCGACCGCCTGATCCTGAGATCGATACGTGGCCTCGAGCTGTTCCTTCTGAATTTCAGCCGCGGCTACATTAGCTTTCGCGGTCCGGTTACGCAGCGGAATCTGAATTGAGACCCCAATATTGATTTCCCGCGTCTTGAACTTGAGCATGTTGGCGAGGTCCTGACCGTAGCCGCCGAGCAGGTTGGGCGGGACGATCGGACAGTTCGTGCCCGTACAAATCGCCTGCGTGCCGGCCAGACCGGTGGTCGTCAGGGCCCCGGTCAGATCAATCTGCGGCTTGGCCTGATTGCGGAAGTATTGAAGATCGAGCGTGTTGATTTCTTTTTGAAAACTCAGGCGCGCCAGTTCCGGCCGGTTCTTGTGGGCTTCTTCAAGCGCCGCCCTGAGGTCAACCGGCGATAAATCCAGCGAAGGTGTGTCGGTGGGCGTAAGTTGCGCCGTCCATTCACCTGCGGCCGGATCCTTCAGCATGATTTGTTTCAGGGTGTTCTCAGCGATCGAAACACTCTGGACTGCCTGGAAGAGAGCGCCTTCGCGGGTCGCGATATCAGTCAAAACCTGGGCGCGATCAAGCGGAGCCTTCGCCCCTGCCGAAATCTGCGCCTCGATGTTGCGCAGGTTCTGCCGCGAAAGGTTCAAACTATCGAGCTGGTTCTGCTGATTGCGCAGCGCGAATACGAGGTTCCAGTAGGCGGCCTGGGCCTGAGCAATAATGGCGATGGTGCGCGCGCGGAAGTCGGAATCAGTTTGGGACAGAACCTTCTTCTGCACCCGAATCGAATGACGCTGCGCGTCGATCGATCGGTTTTTCCACAAAGGCTGGGTGTAGAACAGGGTCAGGTTTGAATTGTAGAAAGGATTCAAGGTGCTGTTGGTGGCCCCGGTTGAGGTGCGGCTGTTAAAGAATTGTAACTGATAGTTGCCGCCGCCCTTTTCAAACGTTTTGCTGAGCGCCGGAGTAACGGTGAAGGTGGTGTTGGAAACTTGTCCGGTGTTGCCGCCGCCGGCAAAAATACTGGTGACCGGCGTGATCCGTTGATCCCAGGCGGGCGTCACCGAGAAGACCGGATCGTAGAAACCGTAAAGCGCGCGCAATCTTTGCTCGGCGATGCGCACGTCATCACGGGCGACTTCGATATCGTTATTGTTCTGGAGCGCGCGGCGGATCGCGTCGTTCAACGACAGGGCGAGCACGTTCGAGCTAATCACCCCCACGCGGGTCAGATCAGGAAGCGGAGGCACAGCCAGCTGCTGGACCGCCGGAAACGTGGGTTGCCGGGGTTCATCGGGCGGCGTCGGCTGGGCTGTCGGATCGACAGTTCGTAAAGGTGTCGGATTCGGAGTGGGCGTCTGCGCCCAGGCGCTCGTAACGGGCAAAAGCAAAATTCCTAACGCCAGCGTTCTGATCGTTAGGCGGACGGAATAATTCAACATCGAACCGTGCTCCTCAGGCAATTAACTGGATTTGCGAACAGACGCCCGCTGCCTTGCGAACAGACAGAGAGCGTCAGGACATACCGTACTACGTCAGTAAACTCTACGCGGTTTCAAAAAGCTTAACAAATGCTGACGTGGCCCAACCGTCCCGAATTTGAAATCAAAACGTCCCACGACTGGAACGAGCGCTCGCTTGACACTGCCGTCAGGCGGGCATTATCTTGCAATTTCTTCAAAGCTCAACCGCCTTCAGTTATAAGCATGCAAGACAACTGCCGCGGTTGACGTGTGTGTTCGTCAAGGCAACGATTAGAGGAGGCTCCATTTAAATGGCAGTGAAAGTAGGCATCAACGGTTTCGGCCGTATTGGCCGGAATATTTTTCGGACCGCAATCGGCGATTCGGACATTGATTTTGTGGCGGTGAATGATATTACCGATACCAAAACTCTGGCGCATTTATTGAAATACGATTCTGTTTTGGGAAATCTGCATCATCAAATCTCTGCTTCCGACCATGGGATTACGGTGGAAGGCGATGAACTGAGAGTTTTCTCGGAGCGTGACCCGGCGCTAATTCCCTGGGAATCAGTGGGGGCGGAGATCGTCATCGAATCTACGGGTAGGTTTACCAAAGCCGAAGATGCGAAAAAGCACCTGCGCGGCAGTGTTAAGAAAGTAATCATTTCCGCGCCCGCCAAGAACGAAGACATCACAATCGTGCTGGGCGTGAACGAAAACAGTTACGATCCCGCGGCGCACAATGTCATTTCCAATGCCTCCTGCACTACGAACTGTTTGGCTCCGGTCGCCAAGGTCATTCATGAAAAGTTCGGGATTCGCAATGCCCAGATGACCACGATTCACTCGTACACGAACGATCAGCAGTTGCTGGATCTGCCGCATAAGGACCTGCGACGCGCCCGCGCGGCGGCTTTGAATATGATTCCTACTTCGACCGGGGCCGCGAAAGCAGTGTCGCTGGTGCTGCCCGAATTGAAGGGAAAATTCGACGGCATCAGTGTCCGTGTGCCCACGCCGAACGTTTCGCTCGTCGACGTAGTCATCGACGTTGACAAGGAAACGACCAGTGAAGAAGTTAACCAGGCGCTGAAGGAAGCGGCCAATGGAGACCTCGCCGGAATTCTTGGCTTTGCCGAAGAGCCTTTGGTCTCTTCAGATTTCAAGCAGAATTCCAACTCGTCGATAGTAGATGCTGAATACACCAAAGTCATCGGCGGCCACATGATCAAGATCCTTTCCTGGTATGACAACGAATGGGGTTATTCCTGCCGAGTGCGTGACTTAATTAAGTTTATTGCCGGGAAGGGGATCTGAGATCTCAAGTCTGAGATTTGTAATTTGGAATATGGCCTGTGTGCTTGGTACTTAGTGCTTTGTACTTCGATGTGCTCCTTAGGTACGAGTCCAAGTCCAAAGTACTAAGAACAAAGCACCGGGTACCAAGTACTATTGATGGCGAAACTCTCCATAAAAGATCTGAATCTTTCCGGCAAACGCGTCTTCATCCGCGTTGATTTCAATGTTCCGATAAACGACGGCGCAGTCACGGACGATACGCGGATTCGCGCGGCTCTTCCGACGATCAACTACGCAACTGGAAATGGCGCCCGCGTGATTCTGGCTTCCCACCTGGGCCGGCCCAAAGGACAGCGCGTCGATAAGTACAGCCTCAAGCCGGTTTACCTTAAGCTTCTGGAACTACTGGGAACGCCGGCAACCAAAGTTGTAATCGAGAGCCCGATAGGCTCCGTGGCCTCGCCAACTATTGATTTCGCGGACGACTGCATCGGAGAAGCTGCCGAGACAAAGGCAAAGGCGCTGAAGGATGGTGACATTCTTCTGCTTGAGAATCTTCGTTTTCATTCCGAGGAAGAGAAAAATGAAGAAGCCTTTGCCGGCCAACTGGCTTCGCTCTGCGATGAGCTTTATGTAAACGACGCATTCGGCGCCGCGCACCGGGCGCATGCTTCTACCTCCGGCATTACGAAATTCGTAAAGCAGTCAGCCGCGGGTTTGTTGATGGAGAAGGAACTCGATTATCTCGGCCAGGTTATCAACAATCCTGAGCATCCGTTTGTGGCGATTCTCGGAGGGGCAAAGGTTTCAGACAAGATCCCGGTGATCAATGCTTTGATTGATCGCAAAGTCGATCGTCTTTTGATTGGCGGCGCCATGGCTTACACGTTTTTGAAGGCGGCCGGGTTTACCGTCGGAAAGTCTTTGGTCGAAAACGAAATGCTGGACACCGCGCGGCAAATAGAATCGCGCTGCCAAGAATCGGGAGTCGACTTGTTTTTACCGACCGATCACCAGGTGGTTGATAGTTACGAACCAATCAAGGGCGATCACGTTGTGAGTAAGACGATTCCGATCGATTTCACGAACGCCGGTCACGCCGGCATGGACATCGGTATTGAAACGGTCAACCACTTTGCGAACGCCTTGAAGGATGCGAAGACCATCATCTGGAATGGACCGATGGGCGTCTTCGAAGAACCTCCGTTTGATGACGGCACAATCGGGATTGCCAGGGCGGCTGCGGAAGCCGCCGATCGCGGAGCCATAGTGATCGTCGGAGGAGGGGACTCGGTAGCTGCGGTTTCGCGCGCGGGCGTGGCAGATCGGATCACGCATATCTCGACGGGCGGCGGGGCGACTTTGGAGTTTTTGGCGGGTGCGGAACTGCCGGGAGTGAGTGCGCTAACCGAGAAGCCTCCGACCAACTGAGAATGCCCCGCGCGATTTCGTATGGAAACTTTGAATGGGACAGGGAGAAAGCGTGGCTGAATCTTGCCAAGCACAAGGTTTCATTCGAAGAGGCTGCGACCGTGTTTGAGGATCCTTTCTTCTTTGCTTTTAAGGATCTCAAGCACTCACTGGGTGAAGACTGCTATGTTATCATTGGCATTTCCGAGAGGAATCATCTTTTGACGGTTGCCTTTACCGAGCGCAGACGCACTCGTATTATCAGCGCGCGCAAGTCGAATTACTATGAAACAAAGCTTTACCAGGAAGAAAGCGGAGAAGCGCTCTAGCTTGGACGAAGTCGATCCGCTGGACGACCTCGACATTAAGCAGCTCAAGCTCGTTGCCCGTGGACGAGGGTGGGGCACAAACCCTACGCTAGGAAAGTCTCGTGCGCGGGCTTTGGCAATTCCCAACAAACCTGCTCGCCCGCAACCGCGAAAGAAGCGAAGCGCTTGATTCTTCAGTGCTCCTAAGACGATTCGACCGATAACCAATACACCTATGCGTAAACCAGTCATTGCTGGAAACTGGAAGATGTACAAGACCGTCGGCGACTCAGTCGCCACGGCGCTGTCCCTGAAGCCGCTGGTGGCCAATGCGAATCACTGTGAGGTGGTAATCGCGCCGGTCTTTACAGCTTTGAAGAGCGTGGCCGATCGTTTGGAAGGATCGAACATTAAAATAGCAGGGCAGGACTGTGCTCCCGTGGCGGAAGAAGGGGCTCAGACCGGCGAAGTAGCCGCGTTTCAGTTGCGCGACGCGGGCGCCACCTATGTAATTATCGGCCATTCGGAAAGACGCCAGTTTCATGGCGAGACAGATCCCGTCATCCGGCAGAAAGTAGAGGCCGCGCTGGCGTCAGGGTTGCAGGTGATTCTTTGCGTTGGCGAGAGTCTCGAGCAGCGCCACCGAGGGATTGAGGTTCAGGTGGTAGCAAGCCAATTGCGCGGCGGACTCGGTGGTTTGACAGCCTCGGATCTCGACCGTATTATCGTGGCGTACGAGCCTATTTGGGCCATCGGCACCGGAACGGCCGCAACGCCGGAACAAGCACAGGAAATGCACGGGCTTATCCGGCGGGCTTTTGCTGAAAAGATATCTGAGGCAGGCGCGGATCAGCTCCGAATTCTGTACGGTGGTTCCGTGAAAGCAGATAACATCAAGAGTTTGATGAGCGGGCCAGACATCGATGGCGTGCTGGTGGGAGGCGCAAGTTTGAGCGCCGAGAGTTTTGCGAAGATTGTTAATTATCGATGAGTTAGTTATTAGTTTTTAGAACTTAGAGCTTAGTTTGGAACTGACGACGAAACCCTAAAATCCAAGCTCTAAAACCTAAGGCCCTAGATATAACTGGAGAATTAGATTTGTTAGCTTACATTTTTTACGGATTGTTCATTCTTTCGTGCGTCATCCTGATCATCGCGGTGCTGCTGCAACCGGGTAAAGCTGATGCGGGCGCATTGTTTTCAAGCTCAGTATCCAGCACGGCCTTTGGACCGCGCGGCACCCAGACCTTGCTGTCCAAGCTGACAATTGGCGCTGCGGCCGGCTTCATGTTGTTGGCGTTATGCCTGTCTCTGCCATTCATAAATGGCACGACCTCAGTATTGCAATCGGGAATTCCCGAACAGGCGCCGGCGGCAACGCCGACCCCGACCCCGACACCGCAAGCCACCCCGGCAGCGGCGACACCCGCGGCGACACAGCCCGGAGCTAACACTTCGCCTTCCCCGGCAAAGTGAAGAGCTTTTGATTTTTGAAGTCTTTCCCAAACGAGCCGAAGTGGCGGAACTGGTAGACGCGCACGTTTGAGGGGCGTGTGAGGTAACTCGTGGGGGTTCGAGTCCCCCCTTCGGCACCAAGTTCTTTAGTATCAATAGGTTACGTGATATGGATTCTCTGGAGATTATTATCTCCGTAAGCCGATTCATCGATGCCGACGGTGGGACTCGAACCCGCACGGATTATTCCCGACGATTCCAAGTCCTCAATCGCTGACTTCACCCAGTCTCACCAAACACAATAAACCAATATTTACCGGAATAGTGGGCCCGCAAAGTCAGCCATATTCGGGTAGGTTTCGGAATGAGATCACGTCATCCGACCAACAGAGTCTTGATCCGTTGGGCATGATAGCGAGACATGAATCTGTTCGCCCTGGTGGGCCGTCGTCATGCAGTGTAAACCTACCACCGCAGATTCATGCTTGAGGGTCTCTTTGCAAGAAAAAGTGGTTGACTTTAGCCTTGACAGGGCTATAATTGCGGCCCTCTGCTAGACCTCTTTCATGCTGAGCTGCCCGCCTATTGAAAGAGGCCAACTCACCCATGTTTGCGACCAGGCGAGCATGCTTGGAGGCAGAGGTTTCGGCAGTCATTCTTAACTTAATAGGTCGCGAACCCCCGTCACTGAGGTGGTACTTGTTTTGGTACTGAAACCTCATTATTCATAGTCGGCCTGTCGATTAACTTTGTTTGCGTGACCCAAACGGATTCTGAACAATCCGTACGGATGGACTGTCATTACACGAATGTCCAAAGAACGCACACCAAAATCTACCCGAGTATTGGTACTCAATCTGCGCCCATCAGATGGCGTTGGTGCCACTCTGAGAGATATGTTGACACCGTACGTTAGGCCAGAATCAATTGACTACAGTTCGAGTGATTTCAGCAACGGGCAGTCTATTTTCAAGAACGGCGAAGTAGTGCGCCTGGTATCTCGTTCTAATCCCGCGATTATCTTTTTGGTCGCAGCGGCGAACCTAACAACACGCACCAGGCAGTTACTCGACTTGATACGAACTACCTCTCCGCCGATTCCGGTCATGGTTGTAATTGAGGCGGGTGAGCCGAGTGAGATGTTGCAATGGCTCAAGACCGGAGCTGCTGATTTTCTCACGGTTCCGCTCCGCAAGATCGATGTTCTCCCGAGAGTCTGGCGCTTGCTCGAACATGACAATCTGGATGATCCTGTGCGGCGATCACGAATGGCTAGGCAGGGAGTCGGCGAGTTGGTTGGCGAAAGCCACGAGTTTCTCCGGGAGATTGAAAAGATTCCTTCGATTGCGAAGTGCGACGCGAGCGTTCTGATTTCTGGTGAGACAGGAACGGGCAAGGAACTCTGCGCGAGAGCTATTCACTATCTCAGCCCGAGAAAGAGCCAACCATTCATCGCGGTAAATTGCGGCGCCATTCCAGCAGACTTAGTTGAGAACGAATTATTTGGTCATGAACCTGGCGCCTTTACGGGAGCGAAGACGTCACGGCCTGGATTATTTCAGGAAGCTGACGGCGGCACATTGTTTTTAGATGAGATTGACTGTTTACCTCTGCTTTCCCAGGTGAAGCTGTTGCGCTTTCTTCAGGAAAAGGAATTCAGGTCATTAGGTTCAACAAAATTATGCAAAACCGACGTGCGCGTTATTGCCGCGACAAATACTGACTGCGAAGAAGCTTTAAGGACCGGCAAGCTACGCCGGGATCTGTACTATCGTTTGAATGTCATTCCTCTGAATCTGCCATCGCTTAGGGAAAGGGGTGAAGATGTCTTGCTTCTTGCGCGTCATTTCCTGGTAAAGCATGCGACCCAACTCAACAAGCAGATTGTCGGGTTCTCGACTAGTGCGATGCGAAAACTCTATTTCTACGAATGGCCCGGCAACGTTCGGGAATTGGAGCACATTATTATGCGCGCGGTAGTACTTTCGGGCGGTGAGGTGATCCGCGCTGATGACATCACGCTCTTGGATCAAGTCGATCCGGCTCGATCAGAATCATTCCAAGAAGCCAAAGACAGAATAGTAGCGGAGTTCGAGAAAACTTATATTAGATCCTTATTGCTGAAATGCAGCGGTAACATTTCCGAGGCCGCCCGGATGGCGCACAAGAATCGTCGAGCCTTCTGGGAACTAATTCGCAAACATCACATCTCCGTAAAGAGCCTGCGGTCAAGCATCTCGTCAAGCGTTGGACGATAACGCCTGGGGTTAGATAAAATTGTCCTGACATAATTCCTCACTACGACGTTTGATGAGATCAGTCTCATCCCGATCAGAACAAATCATCGTGAAAAGAGGTGACAGCGGCTCAATGTGAGCTGTGGCGCGTTACTTGCGGTAAAGCGTCGGGGGAAGAGTGTAAGCAGTTTATGGCGAACCGATGGCTGATGAAGACCTGAACACTGTTTACCGCATCCTGAGATATTTGGTTGAGAACCCAAATGCACAAGACACGTTAGAAGGGGTCGTCGAGTGGTGGCTGCGCGAAAAATACACCAAGCGCAATATCATGAAAGTAACAAAAGCTCTCGAGGAACTTGTCAGTGCGGATCTGATTCTGCAGCGACACGGAAAAGAGTCGCGAATTTACTACAAGATTAATCCTCAAAAACTTAACGAGATTGAGGCGCTCCTTAGCCACAGCCGTACGCCGCGGTGCGTGCGGGGTTAAGTTCGAGTCGTTCCCAGAGGCAAACCTAAGGCGGTCAAAGCAGTTTATGGAATTGACTACTCGAACGCTGGTCCCGACTGAAGAGAAACCAACTCCGCGGATCCAACCAAACGGTTTTCATGAAACGGCTCAGGTGCTGGCGGCCTCAACCGAAACTGACTGGGACGGTTCTGTCGTTGCCGCATTGCAGCGTTGGAGTATTCCGGCGCTCCGGTTGGCGCTCGGGCTAATATTCCTTTGGTTCGGCGCTTTGAAGGTGTTCGGCGTAAGTCCGGTCACACCATTGCTCAAACAGACTCTCAGTTTCCTGGCCCTGCCCACGTTTACCATCCTGTTGGGAGTTTGGGAAATGGTTATTGGCACCGGATTGTTGTTGAAACTGGCACTAAGATATACGTTGTTTTTACTCTGTCTGCATCTGGCGGGAACCTTCATAGCTATTTCGCTGGCTCCGTCACTTTTCTTCCTGCATAGCAATCCCCTCGTGTTGACCGCGAATGGAGAGTTTGTCTTAAAGAATCTCGTTCTGCTGACAGCGGGCTTAGTGATTGGTGGCAAGGAGCTATCTCAATTGCCGGCGCGTTCAGAGCGAGCAGAGATCCAGACGAACGAGTGAACTAACGGGATCTTCTCGAACAAAGAGCCACCCCAACCCAAGTCTGCCCTAGGACAAAACTGTCCAACGCTATCCTGCTGAAGACTAAACCTTTATTCCGTGTCTTTGCGGAAGGCCCCCGGACAAAAACAACCTGCTCCAGACACAAATAGCTCGCCAGTCAAAGCATTCGCCTCTGGCATAAAGCTTGCCGACCAACATCTCGTTGGCAATCCAGCCCGCTTGCACGCCCAAATCAATTCGTAATGCAGCGGGGCAGTTTCGCCTTAGTCTCACGACGACCAAGGTTCAGCAGCGGAGTGAGTTTTGAACTGAAATCAAATCGGCAGGTTCTTTGACTCTGGCCAAAACTAGTTCGCAAATGCATCTGCATATCAATCGATTTACCTGGCGCCGAATCCGTGCGCTTACCCGGAGAAGCAATTGTCGCGTTGTTTGAGGCACACGTGGCAACGGATCTCAGCTTCAGCGGGTAATCCCGGATCAGCTCTTGAAGTCCACAAGGGAGAAGACATGACAAAAAGAACTGTCCTTACCACGTTAATTGTTTTGTTGGGGTTAGTCGCGCTCTGCATTGTGTTTGGCCCAAGAGGCTATCTTGTTCAAGGCACTTCCGCCCAGGGCACCAAGGACGCCAAAGCCGTAGCTGCGGTGAAACCCGCGACGACCTCATCTGCGCCTACAGCGGACGATAACCAACTGACTCCAAAGAGTCCCGCGGCGTACGATCCCAATTGGGAGCGTGGCGAATATCCCCAGGATCAGCGGAACAAATTGCTGGCGTTTCCGAGTCTGCGACCGGGCGACATAACACCCGTCAAGCTCTATCTGTACGGTGGACCGGGCGCCTCCTCTTTCGCTTCGATCGATGATGTGGCTGATTTCGGCGAGTTCTACAAACGGCTGAGCGATCAAAAGCCGACCGTTATGTCGCGATGGAAAGCCTATCTCGATACGCGGTACGAGTTCAGCGGCAATACCGATCCTGTCGTCACGATGGCCAGAGGCAAACATATTCCGGTCGGGCCGGTGGTGAAACTTCCTGAAGGAGTTAAGAGCTGGGAAGAATTGGCTAGTCTGACTCCTGCGGAGATTATCAAACGTGATCTGTTTCCAGAAGGTTTTCGACCGTTGGCGCACCCGCTGCAATCAACCGGCCACATGCTATTTCCGCAGCGTTGGTTGACCGCACATCCCGAAGATACTCGCTTCGATGTCGACTTTGATATTCCTGAGGCTTATCTTCCCGAGTTTCCGCCGCCGCTTTTCCTGACAACTCGGCCGGATCTCGGTGACGTATCTCGCGGTGAAGAAATTACCGAAGCCAATTACTACAGATTGCTTAACGGCGTTGTCACACCCGAACAATTAAAGGGGCTTGAGAAACTTGTGATCAAGTCGAACACGAGTTGGTTCAATCAGACCAAACATCGCCTGACAAAGCAGCCGTCGCAAGGTATTGCCTGCTTCGATTGTCATGTTAACGGCCACACGAACGGCGCCATCGCGATGGATCCTGGCACGCGCCCGACGTTGGCGCGCGCGAGAATCGATACGCCAAGTCTGCGGGGAAATAACATCTTTCTGATGTACAGCCTTAAAAGATCGATTCGTTCATTAGACCATTTTGCCGAAGTCGAAGAGTACTTTGACGGCGACATTGCCCTGGCGCAGCAGATTGGTGGTCGCGAGTTCAATAAGGGCACGACCAACGTCATGGGTGACTTCAACTCAATCATTGCGTTTCCACCAGCGCCAAAACTGGATCGGCTGGGCCGGCTCATTCCGGCGAAGGCGACGCCGGCAGAGTTGCGAGGTGAGGCAATCTTTTTTGGCAAAGCCCAATGCAGCTCCTGCCATGCAGCTCCGTATTTTACCGACAACCAGATGCATGATCTGCGAGTCGAGGAGTTTTATCCTGGCAGGGCGGAAGGGTGGGCCAAGACGTTTTCCCTTCGGGGGATCAAGGATTCGCCTCCTTATTTCCACGATGGCCGGTTGCCAACACTCGAAGACTCAGTTGAGTTTTTCAACATCATCCTTCAATTAAAATTGGAAGCCGCCGAAAAGAAAGATCTTGTGGCTTATATGCGCGCGTTGTGACGTGCCCACTGAGCTGCACGATTAATCAGCGCCCATACAACCTGGACTCCGGTGGGTTATCAGTGACGGGGCGCGCAAGCCTATAGGCGATGCCGCATGACAAATTTTTTCTGGTCACAGTTGCAATTTGTCGGGGGAACATTCCATGAAATGGCAAAGTGCATTGAGAGCGACGTTACTCGTTTTTGCTTGTCTGTTGATTCAAGCTGAGGGCCTCGGTCAGAGCAATTACGCAAGTTTGAGCGGCACCATTTTTGATCCTCAACGCCAAGCTATTCCCAAAGCGTCGGTTCAACTCATCTCCACAAGTACGCGCTCGGTTAGGACAGTGACCAGCAACGAGCAGGGGATTTACCAAATTATTGCTCTGCTTCCGGAATCGTACACGCTCCACGTGCAGGCCGCAGGGTTTTCGGTTTCAACCCAGACCGTGCATCTTGAAGTTGGTCAACGGACGACTTGTGATGTGACTCTCCAAGTCACTTCAGTCACAGGCACCGTGAACATTCAGAGTGAGAGCATGAATGTCCTGCGAACAACTGACGCCAGTGTCGGTGAAGTGGTCGAGCGAACCTCGATTCGCAACTTGCCGCTTAACGGACGCATGTTGATCGACCTCGTGCTGACCGTGCCGGGCGCCCACGAAAGCCACGGAGCGCAAGCGGGCGACATGAGTCCGTTGTACTGGCGTCCGGGACAACGCTCAGCCGTAAGCATCGGAGGCAATCGCCCAAACGCAAATTATTTTCTGCTGGATGGCGCAACGAATACGGATCCCACGTTCAATACTCTAAACCTGAGCCCTTCACCGGACAGCGTCCAGGAATTTCAGGTCGTGACCGGAAGTTATACGGCTGAGATGGGCGGCGCGGGCGGCGGCCAAATCAATATTGCCACTCGCACAGGCACGAATGAATTTCACGGAACGGCTTATGAGTTCTTGCGCAACGACATTTTTGACGCCCGCGCATTTAATGACATGGATTCGTCCAGTCATCTGGTGCGAAACAACTTTGGAGCCTCGCTCGGCGGTCCGATCAAGCGGAACAAGAGCTTTTTCTTTTTCAACTATGAAGGGCTGCGGCATACAAAGTCGATGACTATGGTTGACACCGTGCCCACGGCGGATGAAGTCATGGGTGACTTCAGTATGGCCGGCGTCACCATCTATAACCCGTTCAGCGCGCGTCCGAACCCGACCTTTGATCCGACGAAGCCTATTAGCCCCGCCAATCCGCAAGTCATTCGCGATCCGTTTCCGGGGAACGTCATTCCGCAGAACCTAATCGATCCGAAAGCTCAGCTGTTCTTACAGAAATACATACCTCGTCCGAACCTGGAAATGGGCATGAATGGTTGCGGGATGACTATGATGGGAGTCCCGACCGTAATTGGAGGGGGCGCCGATTGCAACAATTATCTCGACGTGCGGAACGAACATCACGTCACCGATCAGGCCACGATTCGTTTTGATCAGACGTTCAGGCGGGGAGACAGTTTGTTTGCCCGCTACTCGTTTAACAGCGAACGCGGATTCATGCCGCAGAACCTTCCCGGCTTCGGCGCCAATCACGATAATTTGTCACAGAATGGCACCGTTGGCTGGAATCACATTTTCAACTCCACGATAGTCAACACGGGGACGATTACGATTTCGCGGCTGGCGATGCATCGCACTTCCGAGAACAGCTTCACTAACGACATCGTCTCTGAGCTGGGAATCACCGGAGTTGGTTTTGGCGGGCAAGGAGCATTCGGCGCCCCCTGGTTCGCGGTACAGGGTTATTCAGGAATGGGCGATACGTATATCGCGACACCCATGCACGCCTGGGACACTATTCTCGAAGCGCGCGATACGTTGAGTTGGCAGATCGGCAAGCATAGTCTGAAACTGGGCGGTAGCTACCGCAATTATATTTGGCCGATGTGGGGGTTCTTTCAGAATCGTGGCTTCTATCAGTTCACGAATGGTTTCACCACCCGAACAGCCACGAATGATGGTACCGGTTCCGCGCTCGCGAGTTACCTGCTTGGGTTGCCGGCCGTCAAGCAACGCCAGGCCGGTGTTCCTCAGATGCAACTACGTCAGTGGTACGCCGATGCTTTCATCCAGGACAGCTTCCAGATAACTCGTAACACGACAATTCAAATGGGGTTGCGCTATGAGTACATGAGTCCGCTCAAGGACATTCGCTACGCCAATACCAATCTGGTGTTCCAGAATGGCGTGCCCTCTGTCTTCATTGGCGGTCAACAAGGATATCCTGAAGGACTAACCAACGCTAACAAACTTAAGCTCGCTCCCAGGTTTGGCTTTTCGCACAGCCTGCCGGACCACGGCATCGTGGTACACGGTGCCTTCGGCATTTTCTTTACGCCCGTAGACATGAACACCTGGTGCAACCAGCGACACAATGTGCCTTATGTTTTTCCCGAAACGCAGCAGAGCGATAACTTCACTCCCGCGCCTGGTATTGTGGCTACCCATTTCAACTTCGCGCCGGCAGTGCTGGGCGTGACTACCGTGAGCTTTGCGGCCTTTGAGCTCAACCCGCCGGCCCAATACATCGAGCAATGGAGCGCCTCAGTCGAGAAGAGTCTCGGCAAAGAGACAACGTTGGAAGTTGGATATTTGGGATCGCATGGGCTGCACTTGCAGCGTTCTCATTTGATTAACAACGCCCCTCCCGGGCCCGGAGCGATCGGTCCACGGCGGCCGTTCAAGACGCTGAGCTTTCTGCCCGGCATGGTATTGCCGCAGGACATTATCGTTGCCAACACCACCTTTCCCGTGAGCGGAATCAACCTGCTGGAGAATTCCGCGCAAAGCTGGTATGAAGCAGGTTACGTCAATATCAGACGCCGGTTCGCCCAAGGGTGGACCTTCCTGGCTAACTACACATTTGCGAAGAATCTCAGCGATGCGCCTGACTTCCGGTCACCGATGTTTGAGTCGGCCGCTCCGCAGAATAATTCTGATCTGGCGGCGGAAAAGGGACTAGCGTGTGACATCCGCCATCGTTTCTCCTTGAGTACTGTCTACAACCTTCCAGCGTTACGCAAATCTGGTTTTGCGCGTGCGCTTACCAAGGATTGGCGTCTCTCAGCCATCTTCCAGGTTCAGAGCGGATATCCTCTTACCATCTCGGTTTTTGGTGATACCGCAAACGCCGGTACGTTGCTGGGCGAGAATCCAATCCGCGCCAACTACACCGGCCAGGCAATTTTTGGCCAAGGCACACATACCGCTGCTCAGTGGTTTAATCCCGCCGCGTTCGCCACACCGGCCGCTTTTACCTTCGGCAACGTGGGACGAAATACCATCTATGGCCCAGGACGCCAAACGCTTGACCTCGCATTACAACGCGAGTTTTCAATCACCGAAAAAATCAAGTTTCAAATACGTGCCGAAGCTTTCAATGCGCTCAATCACACCAACCTGGGCACGCCTAATCGGTTTGTGAATACGCCGCAATTCGGAACTATTACTGAAGCCGCTACACCGGCTCGTGAGATTCAGCTTGGTGCGCGCCTTTCGTTCTAACCGATCGGAGGTCGGCAATGGTAAAGCTAAATCACTTCACCCGAATCCTGCTGATGATCGCAACTGCTCTGCCGGGCATTCTTCTACCGAGCCGAGATGCATGGGCACAGGGTTGATTGCCGCAAGACCAGGGAGTGGTGGTCTTCAGCGTCAACTCCTGGGTAAAGAAAGATCCAGTCGAACTAATCAAGCTGAAGCGTTTCAGCTATGGCCTCTGCTGAAGGGGAAGAGATCGCCAAAGCATGTAAGTGACCAGCTTACGCGCCGTTTACATGATTGGAACTGATGGCCGCATCATTTACTGTCATGAAGGGCCAGACGATAAGAACCTGGCATCACTGATTGAGAAATATCTTAAGGCGCACCCATCAACCTGAATCGCTTACCCTATCAGCCGGGCCATGGTTCGATTGTTGGCCGCCGGTTCTCTATTAAGATGAGAGAAACTATTACCGCGGGACAAGGTCCTCAGAACCCTAAATTTCAAATCGTCCCCATGGTGGCGAGCGTCATTGGCATCGGCGTGTCCTGTCTGGTTCTGGGCGGATGGGCATTCAATCTTTCCGCCCTCAGAAGCGTGATTCCCGGCCAACCGCAAATGGTTCCGAACACGGCAATCACTTTTGTCCTGGCGAGCGTCTCGGTGGGGATGTTGTGGGCAGAGAAGCGATCTCAAAGCGCATACAAGTTAACTTGGATTTGCGCCGTCGCCGTCGTCCTGATCGGTTTGCTTACTCTCGTCGAATACCTTTCGGGCGGAAATCCGGGGTTTGATCGCTTATTGTTCAAAGAGAAATTATCCGCTATTGCAACAAGCTTTCCGGGCCGGCCATCCCCTCACACCGCGGTGAACTTTCTCATTATTGGAGTCGCGCTGCTATCGATGAGGACGCAAAAGGTCAGGGCCTACAGCCTGGCGCAGATTCTGGCGCTCTTGGTTGCCCTCGTCGCGCTCATGGCGTTGGTCGGCTACGTCTATCAGGTGGCCTTTCTCTACAGCATTAGCTCCTACACGGGGATGGCACTACACACGGCCGCGATCTTCGTGATTCTTAGCTTCGGCATTCTCTTCCTTCATTCTGAATGCGGTTTGATGTCATTCGTGATGAGTAATTCAGCCGGAGGGATGATGGTGCGGCGCCTTATGCCCGCAACGATTGTGGTCCCAGCTCTCGGTGGCGGACTCGTGGTATTGGGAGCCCGAGCCGGCTTTTACGACATGGCTTTTGGGACATTGCTCTGCGTGTGGGGCAGCATTCTAGTGTTGGCAACTTTGATCTGGCGCAATTCGAGAGCGTTGCATCGCTCAGACGCAAAACGCAAACAGGTCGAAGCGGCTTTAAGGAGCGCTTACGACGATCTGGAACTACGCGTCGAGCAGCGCACGGTCGAGCTTTCCAAAGTGAATGAGACGCTTAGAGGTGAAGTAATCGAACACAAAAAGTCAGAAGCCGCGCGCGGGCAATTGCTGCGCCAACTTGTTATTGCGCAGGAAGAAGAGCGCCGCCGCATTTCGCGCGAGTTGCACGATCAGATGGGTCAGCACCTCAACGCGCTAATGCTTGGGCTTAAGAACTTGAATGTTGCCTGCGGCAACGGTGCATCGCCTCATAAGAAAAGTTTTCATCGATTGCAAGACTTGACCGAGCAATTGATGGACAAGACCCATCACCTCGCCTGGGAGTTGCGTCCCGCCGCGCTCGACGATCTGGGATTGCAAACCGCGTTGTCGAATTATGTTGAGAAATGGTCGGAGCGCAGCGGCGTCGCGGCTGATTTTCACAGCCAGGGCTTGCAAAAGCAGAGGCTGCCGTCTCCAGTCGAAACCGCCGTCTACCGCATAGTTCAAGAGGCGCTGAATAACGTCCTCAAACATGCCGGAGCCAGTCGTGTCAGCGTACTGCTCGAGCTTCGCTACAACCAGTTGCGGACCATCGTAGAAGACGACGGTCAGGGCTTCGATGTTGAGGCAGTTAGTTTTGCTTCTGACCGAGCAGGTGGGCTTGGGATACTCGGAATGCAGGAGCGGGTCGCGGCAGTCGGCGGAAATCTGGAAATCGAATCGCACGCCGCAGCGGGCACGACGCTGGTGACGCGGATTCCAGTTTATGCGTTCTCTTTCGAGGAGGGATTTCCCGGTGAGTACATTGCGAATCTTTCTGGCGGATGATCACGTCGTCATGCGCGATGGCTTGAAGTCTTTGGTCAATGCTCAGCCGGACATGAATGTCGTCGGAGAAGCAGACAATGGTCGCACGGCCCTGATTCAGGCGAGTGAATTGCAACCGGATGTCATCATCATGGATGTCTCGATGCCGGATCTGAATGGTATACAGGTCACCGAGCGGCTCAAGCAAGTTTGTCAAAAGATTATGGTCCTGGTTCTGACAGCCCACGACGACAGTGGCTATCTGCGGCAGTTGCTGGAAGTGGGCGCCTCAGGCTATGTGCTGAAGAAAGCAGCGGCTGAAGAGTTGATCAAGGCAATTCGCGTGGTTGCGGCCGGTGGGGTTTATCTGGACCCCTCAATGGCGGGAAAAGTCGTCGGTGGATATCTCGGCAAGCGCGGGCTCCGAAATAATTCATTGGGAAATGAGATAAGCGAGCGCGAGTCGGAAGTTCTGCGGTTGGTGGCCTGGGGCTACACGAATAAAGAGGTGGCAGGTTACCTGGGAATCAGCGTTAAGACGGTCGAGACGCACAAAGCGAATCTGATGCAGAAACTTGACCTCAAGAGCCGAGTTGAAATGGTGCATTACGCACTGCGCCGGGGCTGGCTGCGCGAGGCCTAAGTCCATCACGCCAGTGACAAAACTTTCTTGAAACAGATACTCAAATGGAGATGAAACGAAATTTGCAGGTTGTTGCGTTGGCGATCGCGGCCTTAGTCATTGGGCTCGGTTCCAGTGCGGTGAACGCTCAACCCAAAGTCGCGAATAATGATGAAGAGGCGTTGAAGAAACTGATTAATGAATGGGCGATGCAGGCCGTCCAGGGGAATGCGCAGGAGCTGGAGAGGATCATGGCGGATACTTTCAAAGGCAACGCTGAAGGGATCTCTTTCAACAAGGGCATGCTCGCTGAGGCGATAAAGTCAGGCCAGATGAAAGTGGGGGCGTGGAGCATCGACGAGGTGAAGGTAAGCATAAAAGGAAATTCGGCGTCGGTCACTGGTCGCAGCAAACTGTCCAACGCGACCTACATGGGCAAAGATTTTAGCGGTGATTGGATGTGGACCGATCATTTTGTGAAGCAGCGTGACGGAAGTTGGCGGGCAGTCTCTTCTCAATCGAGACGAATCAAGCAGTAGCTCCCTAAGATTGGAAACTCTATGAAGCGGCGAGATGCTCTTAAGCTCACGTTAGCGGCTGCCGGCTCAAGCCTGGTTGCCGCCAATCGTGCGCCGGCGCAAAACCCCGAACTGCTAAAGTTTCTCTGTCCTCCCGACGGTGTGACTCCAGACCTGGTTACCCGGCCGAGTCCGCCCTCAAGGCCTTTCGTAGCGCCGCTGAACGTAATGCCGGTCAAAGAACCGGCGCCCAAATTGGATCCGCCACCCGACCCTAAGGCACATCAGCGATATCAGGAGTTCCTGCCCAAGAAGCTCTATGAGATTCGCGAGACAGAGTTTCGCTGGGTTTATCATCCCGATGCTCCCTACAACGTCGGAAGCTGGTCGTGGGGATTCGATGGAATTACTCCGGGGCCGACTTATCATGCGCGCTATGGAGAGCCGATCCTGGTGCGCAGATACAACACTCTGCCGAAAGTAGGGCAGAGCAAAGTAACCTTCGCACTGCCTCGGACTACTACCCATCTTCACAATGGACACACCGCGTCAGAGAGTGACGGCTATCCGATGGACTTTATCCAGGCCGGAGAGTTCTGGGACCATCACTATTGCAACTTCCCGTCAGGCTTTGACGATCGAGAAAAACTGACCACCCTGTGGTATCACGATCACATGATGGATTTTACCGCGGCAAACGTATATGCGGGGCTTAACGGTTTTTATCTGTTGTTCGACGAGAACGACACTGGAAACGAAAACGATCCCAGCCCGAAGGCCTGGCGACTGCCCAGCGGTAAGTACGATGTGCCGTTAATCCTTCACGACGTGCTGTTCGACGCCTATGGACAGGTCTCGTTCAATCCCTTCAACACGGATGGCATTCTGGGTGACAAATTTACTGTCAACCGGATCATTCAACCGTTCTTCCAGGTCGAGCCGCGGAAGTATAGGTTTCGCATCCTGAACGGTGGACCTTCGCGCTTCTACCAGTTGTATTTGAGCACGGGGCAGCCGTTCGTGGTGATCAGTGGCGACGGAAATATTCTGCCGAAGCCGGTCGTCGCCGAAAGCATTTATCTGAGCGTGGCGCAACGAACTGACGTGATTCTGGACTTCTCGAAATATCAGCCGGGAGATCAAATCGTTCTCGAAAATCGCCTCGAGCAAACTAACGGCCGAGGTCCTTCCGGCAGGATGCTCGACCCAGGTGAGGGGATCATGCGCTTCGACGTAGTGCCCGCAACTGGCCCCGATAACAGTCAGGTCCCGGATCATTTTCGGCCGCTGCCACCAATGCCCGAAGATTTGAGTAAGTTCAAACATCGGGTTTGGACCTTTGATTATCTCGGCGGCCTTTGGACCATCAATGGACAGACGTTCGGCGACGGCACGCGAGTCGATGCCGAAATTGAACAGGGAACCGGAGAGGTTTGGATCCTGCGGAATAACGGCAAGAACTGGTCGCATCCGATTCATTCGCACTTCACCGAGTTCCTGTTGCATGAAGTAAACGGCAGAGTGGTCACGCGGGAAACAATTCAATCTACCGAAGGCCGTCGTCATTACGAATATGAAAGCTCCGACGTCCCGATCAAGGTTTTCATGGGCGGCCAACGGCGCGACATAGCCACGTTGCTGCCCAACGATGAGATCAAGGTGTTCATGCGCTGGGACGATTTTCTAGGTAAGTACGTTATGCATTGTCACAACGTCGTGCATGAGGACCACGCCATGATGATTAGATGGGACATCGTGCCCAAAAAGCAGGCGCGCAATTCAGGTTCGTCGCGACGGGCAACTGCTTCGGCCGCGGGAAAGAGATCGAATCTTTCGCACCGAGAACGGAATGCACCGGTTAAAGGTGAGTAATTGAGCTGAGTCTCAAAAACCAAGAGAGTTAAGAAAATGCAGCGAAGAAACTTGCTTATGAATCTGGTGGGCCGAGCCTTCGCTCCGCCGCTGGGCCCAGAAATGTCGGGCTCGTCTTTGCAGGATCCTAGATCCGCTGGCGATTGCGCGCGGCCGATCAACGGGCCTTATGCCCATCGCATCCCCAACGCGGTTGTGCGTTTGCACGACGATCGTAGCGCGTTGTTCTACAACGATCTGATTCATGGCAAGACCGTAATGATCAACTGCATAGCTACTACCAATGAGCAGTCCCTGCGCGCTTGCGCCAACCTAGCGAGAGTTCAAGACGTTTTGGGAAACAGATTGGGTCGTGATCTGTTCATGTATTCGATAACCGTAGATCCTGGGCACGACACGCCGCGGGTGCTGAAGGCCTTTGCCGAAAAACACCGAGCCAGACCGGGGTGGATGTTTCTAACCGGGGAGCGTGCCATCGTTGAGTTGCTGCGCAGCCGGCTCTTCGTTAATCAAGGCGGCCACAATGTCAATCACGATCACAATCAGATCGAGGATTGTTCGCTGGCGCTGATCCGGTATGGAAATGAAGCGGTTGGTCTTTGGGGATCGGTTCCCGCGAAAAACGATCCGACCTCGATCGCAAAGCGGTTGTCATGGATCGAATCGGCGAACACGGCGGCGCCGTCAATTAGGCGAGCAGGACCCGCGCCCTTGTCGACGTGGAAGGGAATCAGAACGTAGTCTTCACGCCGGCGAATGAATTGAGATGAGCAGTTCCGGAGGTTTGGTGATGAAACGCTTGCGCAGGATAAGCAAGTCAGTCGCTCTGGTGCTGATCGCAAGTGTGTTCGCCTTTGCCCAGCAACCGGTGATAGAAAAATGCAATTGCCCGCCTCGGGCCGCCCCGGTTACCGCCGTCACTCAAACAGCGACGAATACTCCTGGGCCGTTTGGCCACCCGCACCCGCAAATGCGGCCGTCACCGTCAACGATGACCACTATTGGCGACACGAGTCGAGTGGTGACCGGTCAGAGTCTCTTTCCCGAAAGTAACCCGTTCAAATATCCGCCGGGCACAAATTTTCTGCCGACGATATACACGAACATGTTCGATGGCTTCGGCAAAGAGATGCCCAATACTCTGCCATCGACGCCCGACGTACCTTACAACCTTCACGACGGCGATCCGGTGATCAGCAAGATCGATCCGACGTCTCCGACTGACGATCTTCTTACCGTGTTCGATTTAGCAAAGAATCTTCCGCCGGGCACGGCCAGGCCGACCAGGACCTCTACAAAGAAGGCCGCGAGCGATGAAGAGATCAAGAGAACTATTCAGTTCGGCCTGGATATCCTCGAGGGCAATCCGATTTCTAATCGCGTTTACAGCGGGCTTCCTTTACTGCATTACAAGGGGCCAGAGAAGTGCAAGAAAGTAATCCCGAGTCGCGACTCGAACGGAAACGTAATCGGCGGCAACGTAAACATTCATCAAGTCTGGTACGACAGTCACATCGAGTCGGATACTGCTTTCCTGGACACAACCGAGGTGGCTGAAGTTCCGTGGACCATTACTTATACGGTCGACGTTTTGACCAGCGGCCACGATGACTTCTCGCCCTTCGTCATGTACTTCGACGATCCCAAGCTCAGTCCGCCCGGTATGCCGCCGATGCCTCATGTGGGAATGGACCAGAGCTATTTCAATATGGATGAGGGCACGCGAACGATTTTCAAGATCAAGATGGCGCCCGGCAAATACTACAACCTGACCTACACCTGGGGCTGGAGAAATCATCCACCCCGCGTGCAGGTTTCCGAAAATGCCTGCAAACGAATACCGGATGCTACCGGCAAGAGCAAGACTCTCGTGCAATGGGAAGTTGACGTGTTTGGCGAGAACCCTTCCGCCAACGAGGCCAGCAAGCTAAAAGCGATTGCGAGGATTGGAGACATCGCCCCGGAAAAGAGAATGTGGTCTGCGTTGCGGGTGGCTCGGGCAGCCGCTGCTGCGCGCGATTATCAAACGGTGAGGAAGAAACTCGATGAAGCGCGCGAGGCTTTCCATGATTGGAAGACGCGCACGCAGCTTCCGCGCGGTGTTTCGGTTGATCGGAACGCGGACATCACGCTGCTTTACGTCAACAATACTATTTACGCCGAGATCGTCGGCGGTGGGTGGGTCGATTTTCCCAAGTGGAACTTGCGCGGAACGACCTTGAAAATAACGCTTCTGAACGGTGACTACTACGAGCACGCTTATCAGAATGTTGACTTCGGAGGCGCACGTGGATGGGAGAACCAGTTTCAATCGTCCGTTAAGACTGGCGGTTCGGGCTGCTGGTTTACCTTTGGCCGGGCGCACTGGTGGATGAACATCCCGGGGATGATCATCGTCCCACCGTCAAGTCCGTATAACGAACTAGGGATGCACAAACTACAACTCACGTACAACTACGAGCCTTCGCGGAGACTCCGGTTCTACCAATTTGACCCGGTGCATCATGACGTGGCGGTGTTCTCGGTACACTGACAAATCTCTTCTGGTTGCTGATAAACGAAAAGCAATGAGCAGCGAAAGCTACAATCTTCAAATCCTGGTTTACGACGCCACCTTGAGCTACAGCAGATGGGCGACCTTGTCATTCACGGTGGCGCCGGATAACAGTCTTAAAGGCACCTTCGAATACACCGGCCCTACCACGACGCTGAGCGGAAAAAGGATTCCCGGCGCGAACGGGGCTGAGGATACCTACGCGCTGGATGGCCAAGGCGTCAGCATTCGCATTTCGTCCTATTCCGATTTTGGCGCCGAGTTTCCGGTGGCTGGCGTCGCCAGCATCCTTGAATCGGGTCCCTACTTTTTGATCGGCAAGCAAGCTTAGACCTGCCTTTCATTCCAAATCCCTGGAAAGCACGCAGCGTATTTTTCCGCCCATCAACCCACCGCGCTGAGTGGTTCTAATGGCGCACTCAGGGAATTCCCTGATCAGTCAGAGTCTTCCCTGAGCGTTTCTGCTCGTTGCCCCGATGGTCACGGGCCTCCAAGAAGTGTGAGATAGGTGCGGATTTTAATACAGCTCGTCTGCCGGGAAGCGGGACAACATACTTTAACTCACTCAAGAACTGAACAACTCCCGGAAAGAGCTGTTTTTGCCAGCCCACATTGAAGTCCGGGCGTGGCCCAAACACCAGGAAGTTTCAATTCCTTGTGCCAGGGATTTCGGATTGAGGAGATTCCGGAAATGAGTACTGAAGAAATCAGGACCAAAGTCAAAAAGTCCATCGTCAAGATAGCTAACATCAACTTTGACGACATACCTGACAACGCATCGTACAAGGACGACCTGCAACTCGACTCCCTCACGATTCTCGAAATTGCGGTCGATGCCGAGTACCAGTTCCAGGTCAAACTCTCGGACGACGATCTGGGAGTGCTTCGGACCGTCGACGATACGGTGAGGATGGTTCAGCAATACTTGAGTCCAGTAATGGCCGCCTAACTATGGATCGAAGAATTGTCATTACCGGAATTGGCGTAGTAACTCCGATCGGCATCGGTTGTGAGATGTTTTGGAACAACCTGCTGGCCGGTCAGTCGGGCATCGCTCCGGTCCAGTCATTCGACACTTCCGAATACAACGTTCATCGCGGAGCCGAAGTAAAAGAATTCAATGCTGAAGATTACATCTTGAATCTCGACGCAGCTCACCTGGGACGCGCTTCTCAATTTGCGATTGCCGCCGCTAGGTTGGCCCTCGCGGATGCCGGCGTGGAAATTGGTTCCCTTGACCGGAAGCGGGCAGGAGTGTCTATGGGAACCACCTCAGGTGAGCCGCGCGAGGTAGAGCGTTTTGATGACGCGTACGTGAGCAAGCAGCTTGATCGAATTGGCCCGGAGTTCATTCAGCTCTACCCGTGTCACGTGATCGCCGCGCACGTGGCGAGCGAACTGCAGTTTGCGGGCGTCAACACCATGATTCCGACGGCTTGCGCGGCCGGCAATTACGCGATTGCGCATGCGCTGGACGTGATGCGCGCGGGACGCGCAGACCTAATGCTCGCCGGCGGCTCAGACGCTTTTTCGCGCATAACATTTACTGGATTTGCCAGACTCGGCGCGGTCGCGCCGGAAATCTGCCAGCCCTTCGATCGTTTTCGCAAAGGCATGATCCCGGGCGAAGGCGCCGGTGTCCTGGTGCTCGAGCCTTTGGATCGCGCGCGTCGCCGGGGAGCCCGTATCTATGCCGAAGTTGCCGGCTATGGCCTTTCCTGCGACGCGCACCATATGACCGCTGCGCATCCCGAGGGCGCCGGAGCGGAACGCGCGATGAGACAGGCGCTCGCAGACAGTCGCACGAACTGCGAAGACGTTAGCTACATCAGTGCTCATGGAACGGGAACAGCAACCAACGATCGCCTCGAGACCATAGCAGTCAAACGTCTTTTCAAAGATGAGGCTTATCGGATTCCCATCAGTTCAATCAAGTCGATGCTCGGGCACACGATGGGCGCAGCCTCGGCCATAGAGGCGGCAGTGTGCGCGCTGGCGGTCTTCAGTAACCGCATCCCTCCGACAATCAATCTGAACGATCCCGATCCTGAGTGTGATCTCGATTACGTTGCGAACTCTGCGCGCGAATTGCCGGTGAATATTGCGATGAATAATGCCTATGCGTTTGGCGGCAACAATGCCTCACTGATCCTCAGAAAGCGAGAGCTATTAAATTGATCGGAAATCGAGTCGTGATTACCGGGGCCGGCGTGATTTCACCTCTGGGTGATTCGCCTGCCCGTCTGCACGATTCGTTGGGCCGAGGCCTCAGCGCGATCAAGCCAATTAAGCTCTTCAGCACCGAGGGACTTGGCTGTCCGCTCGGCGGCGAGATCGCCGATTTTGACGCCACGAAATACCTGGGCCAAAGGAACCTGCGGCCACTCGACCGAACGTCTCGGCTGGTTGCGTCAGCGGCGCAACTCGCCCTGGCTGATTCCGGATGGTCGATCGAGATGAGAAACGTTCAAGAGATCGGCCTGGTGTTGGGGACGATGTTTTGCAGTCTGCACACGATCTCAGAATTTGATCGGCGCGCGCTCGAGGCCGGGCCGGCCTATGCCAGCCCCATGGATTTTTCCAACACCGTAATCAACGCCGCGGCGGGCCAGACTGCGATTGCCCACAACCTGCGCGACGTAAACACAACCATTTCCACGGGTGTTACTTCAGGTCTCGAAGCGATCTCTTACGCGACCGAGCTGATTCGTTCAGGTCGGGCCCGGGCCTTGTTAGCAGGCGGCGCCGACGAATTGTGTTTCGAATCGTTCTACGGATTCGATAGGGCCGGGCTGCTGTGTAGGTCAAATGTGACGGCAGGGGATTTCCCAATTCCATTCGACTCACGACGGAATGGTTCGGCCCTCGGCGAAGGCGCCGCCTTGTTGATGCTCGAGGATGTCGCGTTGGCCCGCGAACGCGGCGCCAAAATACTTGGGGAAGTGGTTGGGCATGGCAGCAGTTACGACTGCTCACGCGGGCAAGACAGCGTCCAGGCAGTTGAGGCCATCGCGTCCGCGATCAGACACGCGATGAGCGATGCCTTCTTGTTGCCGCACGAGATTGACTGCCTGAGCGCTTCGGCCAATGGCAGCCGGGGCGGAGATCAGCACGAGGCTGAGGGAGTAGTTGCCGGCCTTAACGGCCAAACTCAAAAACTGCCGGTGACCGCCATCAAATCCATGCTGGGCGAAACATTGGGTGCATCGGGTCCGATGCAGGCAGTTTCTCTGTTGGAAACAATGCGCGACGGGGTGCTTCCCGGAATACCACAACTCCACCAGGTTGAAGACGATTTTCCGCTCACGATGGCGCGATCCAAAAACCAGGAAGCTGACGTGATAAATGGTCTGATCAATTCGATCGGCTTCGATGGACATTGTTGCTCCTTGATCCTGTCCCGCGGCGAGGAGAACTAGAGACTTGTCATGGCGATAATTGTTATCAGGACAAAGTATGTGGCCGAAGCAGACCAGCTGGAGAATCTTTTGAAGGATCGCGATGTAACGATCACCCCCGAAGCTCGAAAGTTGCTCCGTTTGACTGTGCAAGGTTGGCATGAAGAGCCCCCGGAATTCAGAGACAGCGCGATGCAAGATCAGGAGAAACTCAAATCCCTTCTTTCGATGATCGTTGACGACGCAACAAAGGAAGAACACGTGTTGGCAAAACGCGCCCAGGGAAAGCCGGTTGCCTTTTCCGACCTTTTCGAGGGACTGGCGAAAGCAGGTCGTCGAGTCGTGCGAGATTACGTTCTCAAAGGATTCAGCAGCGAAGAGGCATAGCCCATGAGCGATGGACCCGTTGTCGACCACAAGAGTAAAGCCGGCGAACTCGCTATCGATGCCTTGAAGCAATTGTTGACCCTGGCAAGTGCGGTGCTGGCGTTAACCATCGCTTTCATCAAGGACGCGCTCGGCTCTGCTCGCTATAAAGCCTCGTGGACCTTTCTCGTGCCCATCGCGTGGGGCCTGTTGGCGTTGGTTATCTGGAGCGCGTGGGTGGCCATCCCCGACGCTTGCAGCAAAATGGCGAAAAACTCGGAATACGTTTTCGCGAACGGAAGGCCAAAGATTCTGGCAATCATCGCACAGTGGTCTTTCGTGCTGGGTCTGACGCTGTTGACAATGTTCGCAGTGATCAACTTCAAACTGTTTTTTGTTGCGCAAGAGGTGGCTAAGGGTTCCGTCCCGTAGCCTTCTTTTGGAAATGAAAGAGCCTTGATGCTCAACCTAGGTCTAACTCCTGAATTCATCCATGCGACGGCATTCGAACTGGTGCCTCGAATGAAGAACCATGGCTATGTGGCCGAGTCTGTCGCGCGACGACGTGAGTGGATCGTTGCTCGCTGATTCTGTCCCGCGGCGAAGCATAGAGGAAATGACAATGGCTCAGGTAAACCCGAGATACCCAGATTATGCCGATGCCCTTATCGCAAGACTTGAAAGATGCGGAGTGCGCGTCACTGATCATTCGCGGAGGTTAGTGAGAGCAACGGTGGTTGATTGGTTGGAGGAGTTTCCTCGGGTCCCCGCAGCAAGGAAACACGCTTCCCGGACGCAAGCCTCTGCTTTTGTCCCCGGCCTCATGGCCGAGACATCGCGGAATGTTTTGAAGAGTGAGAGGCAAAGCTTTTTACGGTGGATCGTGCAATGGACCTTTACCGTGGGCTTCAAATTGGTAGGTCTTTTCGTCCTTTGGACCCTTCCTCTGTATTTCGACAAAGAGCCCCCGGTCGGGGTCAAGAAGTAATGTCTCTTTGAGGAGTCCTGACTCATGTCCGGTCTGATTTCACCCGAACCGTCCACCCAAGTAGAGCCGCTGCAACTCGTGCCGCGGATGAAGGAGCAGGGCTATGCCGTCCAGTACGTTGAGCGACGACGCGAGTGGATCGAAAAAACAACAGGGTGCTGTCTAAAGCACGTCGGTGCTTGCTCAATACCGAGCCAGGAGATGCGCGGCAACATCGAGAATCCGATCGGCGCCATTCAGATGCCGTTGGGAGTTGCCGGCCCGCTGCTGGTTAATGGAAATCACGCGTGCGGCACCTTCTATGTGCCAATGGCGACTACGGAAGGCGCGCTTGTGCGTTCATACGAACGAGGTATGGCCGCGTTGACACGCGCCGGGGGAGTCGCCACTCGAATACACCAGGACGAAAACCGGATTGCACCGATCTTCTGCTTTGACAACGTGCTTGATTCATTCGAGTTCGCGCAAGGCGTGACCGAAGACTTTGAGGCGATTCGCGAAGCTGCTGAATCGACTACCGGTCACGGCAAGCTGGTGCGCCTCGAATGCCATCCGGTCGGCCGGGAAGTCATAGTTAATTTCAGCTACACAACCGCGGATGCGCACGGCATGAACATGATCGTCAAAGCTACCGAGCGAGCATGTCAACAGATTATGGACCGCAGCAAAGCGCGGACGTTCCACCTGTTCAGCGGATTCAGTTCAGAGAAACGAGCCAGCGGCTCATTGCTGGCCGGTGGCAAAGGAAAGAGAGTCACGGCCGGAGCCCTGGTGCATAAAGCCACGGTGAAGTCTTATCTGCACACTACACCGGCGCAACTGTCCGATCTGTGGCGCCACACCGTGTTAGGTCACCTGCAAGCTAATACGATTGGTTACAACGGACAATATGCCAATGGTCTCGCGGCAATTTTCATCGCCTGCGGGCAGGACGTAGCCAACATCGCCAACTCAGCGGTTGGCATAACCAACTTTGAAGTCACGGATAATGGCGATCTTTACGCGACCGTGACGCTGCCTTCGCTCACGGTCGCGACCGTGGGCGGAGGCACCGCTTTGGGAACCAGCCGAGAGTGCCTGGATATGCTCGGTTGTGCAGGCCCCGGCCGCGCGGCCAAATTCGCGGAAATAGTGGCCGCCGCCATTCTGGCCGGAGAACTTTCCATGGGTAGCGCCATCGCCAGCAACGAGTTCGTTCAAGCCCATGAAACTCTCGGCCGAAACAGGCCGGTGTGAGTCTATGGCCAGTGATGTGGATGTCGCTGGTGTGACTTTGTATGAAACGACTGTTCAGAGGTTTAAGAGGGAAACCGCCGAATGACTCTTACGACGCCGTGATTATCGGCGCGGGCATCGGTGGTTTGATCTGCGCGAACCTGCTGGCGCGTGAAGGACTGCGAGTGTTGCTCATTGAGCAGCACTACATGGTTGGCGGATATTGCAGCACCTTCCGTCGCAACGGTTATACCTTCGACGCAGCAACCCATTTTTATCCCTTGCTGGGAAACCCGGCGACAATCACGGGAAGACTGTTACAAGATCTCGGCATTACGAACGGCTGGATCAAAATGGATCCGGTCGACCACTTTCATTTTCCTGACGGATCGAGCTTTGCCGTTTCCGCTGATTTCGCGATCTACATCGCCAAACTGAAGTCTGAGTTCCCGGAAGAAGCCCAGGCCCTGGACAAATTCTTTGCGTTGGTCCGAGAGGTCTACATGTTTGGGTTGCTTTCGTATTTTCGCTGGCGCGATCACGACCGGCTCAAACCTTACGCGCAAATGACTGTGCGCGAAGCGCTGGACCGTCACTTCCGCAATCCCAAGCTCAAGCTGTTGCTCGCCGCTGATTGCGGACATTGGGGCTCGCCGCCGTCGCGGACGTCATTCGTTTTCGATTCGATGCTGCGGCTGTCTTACTTTCTCGGCAACTATTACCCGCGGGGTGGCTCGCAGGCCTTTGCCGACGAGTTGGCGGTCAGATTTGAACAGCTCGGCGGCGACATTTTGATGAGTGCCAGGGTAAAGCGCATCGTCACCACGAAGGGAACCGCGGGTGGCGTCGACGTGGAAGCGGGACCAGCAAATGCGCGCCGCGCCTATCGTATCAAGGCTGGTGTAGTTGTCTCGAACGCGGATTTGCTGACAACGGTCGAGCGCTTACTTGGACCGGGCGAGGTTGATCCCGAAAGGCTCGTGGCCCTGCGACAACTCCGGCCTTCGCATCCGTGTTTTCTCACACACGTAGGTCTGAAAGATTTGCCGACTGAAACTCTGAAAGCGGCTGCGGGTTATCACTGGGCTTCGTGGAATTCGGACGAAGTAGCCACGCGCGCTTTCAAGATTTTCGTGCCCACTCTGTATGAGCCCGCGATGGCGCCGCCAGGTTGTCACATCGTGATCGTGCAAAAACTTACGGACGTTGACTACGACGCGATCGAGGATTGGACGGTGCACAAGTCCATGGTGGAAAACTACATCATGGGAAATCTCGAGCGGGTAATGCCGGGATTTTCCGGCAAAGTTGTTGTCAAATTGAGCGCCTCTGCGCGCACTTCACACCAGTTTACCCTGAACCATCGTGGCGCGATGTTGGGTTGGGAAATGTCTCCCGATCAGCTGGGCGAACACCGGCCGGCCCTCAATGGATTGGTAAAGAATCTCTATTTCACAGGTCATTGGACGCAACCAGGCGGCGGCATCACGCCGGTGATCGTCTCGGCAATGCAGGTTGCCGACCGCATCACCAACGGCAAAGAAGCACGCGGCGGCGCGCCTGCATCCCTGGCGAGCGTTGACGGCAAAAGAGAGTTTAGCTGGACCAGGTATCCGGGCCGAGAGGGAGAACCTGCGCTGCAATAGCTAGCTGCGGAAAAAGGAAATGGCGAGACGCACAATTCTGAGAGTCCTTTTACGAGTGCTGATCGTCGGCACTGCGTTGGCCGGCGCCAGCATCGCGCTAAGCCTTTTCGTAATGGCTCGCAAGGACAAAGAGCACGAGCGTTTCCTGAACACGGGCAAATCAGTCAATTCATTTCTCGCCAGCTACAAGCATGCCGTCGAAGACTCTTTCAATCGGAAAGACGTTACCGAGATCATGCGGTTCTATTCGGAGCGCTACGCCTCACCGGGCCGGGGCCGTTGGGTTCTAAAGCCTGATCAGGAGGCCGGTGACGTAGCTTGTTTCGTGCTCAAATCTGATGGGCAGAAAGACTACGCGAAGGCTGACCTGAGGGCTGAAACTGAAGTTTACCTGAACGATCTTACTTCGGTCGACGACGTTAAGTTCAAGATCGACATGATCGAAAAGGTCGAGCTCGACCGAACGGTGCAACTGACCGTCAAATTTATTCTCGACGGCAAGGACAAACAGGGTCACATCTTTCAGGACCGAAATTTCTATCGTTGGTATCTGGCCAATGAGGGCGGAGCCGATGCCTATGATTGGAAGATACTCAAGGATGAACTGGTGGAAGGGCTGCGCGTTGGGGGCGACGGACACAACTTTCAGAGTTTTGAAACCAAGGAAGAACTGGCGAGCATCGGCATTGATTACAAACATGAGCGAGATCCGAAACTCAACATCAAAGAACACGGAGCAGAGCTCAAGTTCGGTGTAATCGAGCATGGCGCTGGCGGAGTTAGCGCCGTTGATTACAACAACGACGCCAGGTACGACGTCTTCTTTGCCGATGGTAAGCGGTCAAGGCTTTACCGCAATGACGGTGGAGACGCTTCCGGCCGCCCGCATTTTACCGATGTCACGCAGGAATCAGGATTGGATGGAATCGATCAGGCGGCCGCCGGCGTCTTTGCCGACGTCGATAACGACGGATATCAGGATCTGTTCGTGACGCGATATCTCGCGCCGCTCAAGTTCTATCATAATAACGGGCCTGACAAGGAAGGCAGAATCACGTTCAGCGACTGGTCCTCGCAGATGGGATTTGATCCCGGGAATCCGCAGAACACTTCGCCGGCAGTCTCGGCTTGTTTCCTCGATTACGACCGCGACGGCTATGTTGATTTGTACGTTGGCTTGTACGGCGACGCGTTCAAGGACGTGCCGCGGCTACCCTTCTATGCTCAAAACGGGGGCGCCAACCGGCTTTATCACAACGACGGCGGCCGACACTTCACGGATGTGAGCGAGAAGAGCGGGACCGGCGACACGGGTTGGACGCTGGCGGTGGCCGCCGGAGACTATGACAACGATGGGTATCCCGACATCGCCGATGCCAACGACTTCGGCCGTAAGAATGTCTATCACAACAACCGCGACGGCACCTTCACCGAAGTCGCCAAGCAGGCCGGGGTCATAGACATTAGCGGCGGCATGGGGCTGACTTTCGGGGATTTCAACGACGACGGGAATCTCGACCTCTATACCTCGAACATAAATTCCAACCAACGTTGGTTCGGTGAAGACATGACGGTTTCGCAGTACATGCGCAATGTCGTACGGACGAAGTACGCGCTAACAGATTTCGGGGAGTATTGGAAAGTCTACAAGTTTCTCGGTCCGGCCTGGCGTGAGCTTGGCAAGCTGAGCGGCGACGGTAACCGATTATTTCAGAACAACGGCAATGGCACCTTCAGCCAGGTAAAGAACAGTCACACCAATCGGGCAGGCTGGGGTTGGAGCGTGGCCTTTTTCGATTACGACAACGATTCAAGGCTGGATCTCTACGCGGCCAACGGGTGGATTAGTAACGCGCCCAATACAGATCTTTGACTACCCTTCACCAGCGGTGCGGTCGCACACGTGAAGCAATACAAACAGGGGGTTTTCTTTAGCGATAACTTCGTCGGTGAGAATTCATGGAACGGTTACGAGCGCAAATGTCTTTTCGCGAACGTTGGGAACAACCAGTTCATGGATGTCGCGCGACCGACCGGGTCGGACAGTATCAAAGACGGGCGCGGAGTTGCTATCGCGGATTTCAACGGAGATGGAAAACTCGATCTGGTCATGAACAACAACAATGCGGCCCCAACTTTGTATCTGAACGAGGTGAAGAGAAGCGGCAATAGCGTGGTGATCAAGTTGGAGGGAATCGCGGCGGGCGGAGGAAGTTTCCATACCAGTCGCGACGCAATTGGGGCCCAGGTTCGTTTGACGATCGCTGGGAAGACGATGATGCGACAGGTCGAAGCAGGCTCTGGTTTCGCCGCCGAAGAAATGTTGCCGGTGCATTTTGGAATCGGTCTGGCAAACAGGATTGAAGCAGTCGAGATTACCTGGCCGAGTGGCGTGGTGCAGAAATTCAACAGCGCGCAAACGGGAGATTGGCTGAATAGTCATGTAGACATTAAGGAGAGCACCCCGCAAGCGATTAGCGTTCGGCCTTATGCGGTTGCGCCGAATGCTGCGGCAGTTCGAAACAGGAAGAGTAACGCGCGGATATAGAAAATGTCGGGAATGAAAACGTTTTGTTGTGCAGGCAGTTGGTAAGAGTTGCAGCTCGCAATTGCTCGCCGGCAACGCCCGAGGGAGTGAGGATGATGACAAAGAGAAAGCGGCGGGTAATTTTCTTCTCGTCACCTTTCATCATAATTCTCGGATTGCTGATCTGGGGGAAGCTTGCCATCAATCGCGTCGAGGCGAACGCCAAACTCCTGGCGGAAACCGGACAGGCCGCGATCAAGATGCTCAACGAGTACCACACCGGAGTCGACGAGTTCGTCGCCAATAAAGACGCCCGCAAAATTCTTGAGTGCTATGCGGAGGATTACCTGAACGATCATGAAGGAGAATGGACAGAAAAGCTGCAATCCGATCGTGATGGCGTTCAGGTGTATGAATGGGATGTCGAAGGAGAACGGCTGTACCACAAGACCGATGTAGGTGAACAGGTAAAGCATTATCTGCAGCCGATAACCTCCATCGAAGAAAGCAAATTCAAACTTGATTCAGTTGAGCAGATATGGTCGCCGGATTCCGCTGTCGTCCGGGGGGTTCTTTGGTTGCGAGGACAAAGAAAAAGCGCCCGGACGAACAAAGATCAAGCATTCGAATCGCACGCGTTGATTCGGCTGTGGCTGCGGTCGAACAACGGAAAATGGGGAATCAACAAGCAAGAGTTGATTCACGGCGAGACGGTCACGGGGGATCGTCAAGGATTTACAGACATCACCGAGCGCGCCGGCCTCAACTTTGTATCGCACAGCAATCCGCTGTTCACCACGCCCGCTTGGGAGCCGAAGAAGTTCGGCATTATCAAGTATGGATCGGCCGGCGTGTCTGCCGTCGATTTTGATAACGACGGCTGGTATGACGTCTTCTTCGGCGACGGCGCGCAACCGCGTCTTTACCGGAACAATCACGGAAACTTCGTCGATGTCACCGCGGACGCCGGTTTGCCGACAGACTTGCCTGGTATCAACGTCGGCATCTTCGCCGATTTCGATAACGACGGATACAAAGATTTGTTTCTCGGATGCTACACCGGCCCCAGCCACCTCTACCGGAATGTTGCGAACCCGCAGGACCCAACCAAACGTAAGTTCGTCGACGTGACGCAAGGCTCTGGCTTGAAACCTAAAGGTGACGGCGATTTCGTGACGGTGGCCGCGGCTGGTGACTATGACAACGACGGTAAGTTGGATCTTTACCTGGGCCGTTATCTGGACGCCCGCAAGAACCTTCCGACGACACTCTTATACACGCGCAACGGCGAGGGCAATACGCTGCTGCATAACGACGGAAGTTTTCAATTCACCGATGTAACCAAGGAGGCCGGAATCAACGAGACCGGAGTCACCCTCGGGGTGGCCTGGGGTGATTATGACGGCGACGGTTATCCGGACATGTACGTCGCAAATGATTTCGGCCGTAACGCGCTCTTGCGCAACAACCGGAACGGTACGTTCGCCGACGTTTCCAAACAGACGGGAACTCTCGATCCGGGTTACGGGATGAGTTCAACTTTCGGCGACATCGATAACAACGGGACCCTCGACATTTATGTTTCGAATGTCCATTCGGGCCAGCGTTGGTACGGCCAGGCAGCCACGCTTTACCAGTACATCGTGACCAGCACGCGCCAGGGAACAATTTTTGAGGACTTTTCCACCTACAAAGAGATCTATGAACTGGTTGGCACAGACTGGAAAGGCTATGGCGACAAAGTAGTGAAGGGAAATACGCTGCTCCTGAATGACGGCCAGGGACATTTCACGGACGTTTCGGAAAAATCGCGCGTCAATCCCTTCGGATGGTATTGGAGCTCGACGATGTTCGATTACGACAACGACGGCCGCCAGGATATTTATGCCGCTAATGGTTGGATCAGCGGCAAGAAGAAAGACGATCTTTGACTGCCCTACATTTTGAGCGCGGTCGCGCACATCAAAGATTACAAATCGGGCAAATTCTATCGGGACGAATTTCGGGGCGACATTTCGTGGAACGGTTACGAGCACAAAGTGCTGTTGCGCAACGAAGGGAAGGACGCAAGCGGAACTCTGCAATTCACCGACATCGCCATGGCGCTCGGCGCCGATGACATCAAGGACGTACGGGGAATGGCGGTCGCCGATTTCGACAACGACGGTGCCCTCGACATAGTCATGAACACCAATCCGGGCGACAGCGGCGACGTGACCAGGGCGCGTCCGACGCTGCTTCGTAACAACATCGGTGCGAAGCGGAATTGGCTGGCGGTTGAGTTAGTCGGAACGCAAAGCAATCGTGATGCAACCGGCGCGATGGTAACGGTCGAAGCGGGGGGAGCAAAGCAGTTGCGTCTGGTCTCAGCAGGTTCCGGCTTTGCTTCGCAGAATACCGAGCGTCTCTACTTTGGGCTTAATGACCAGACACGGGTAGACGCGTTGACGGTGCGCTGGCCCAGCGGCCGGATCGAAACCTTCAAGTCGATTGGGGATCAACTCATTGCGGCGGATCGATTGGTGCGAATCACCGAAGGCGCAGGAATCGAGCAGGCGGCTCTCCCGTCGAAGTGAATTGTGACGAAACAGAGATGGCGAGAACCAAGGAGATTCGAATGATGAGAGTCATGCTCATCGAAGAACGCGACAGCGTGGCGAAGCTAATCGTCAGGTGCTTGGACGCTTCACCGGCGGTTGAATTGTGCCAGCGAGCCGCGCAGCAGGAAGACGGTTTCGGCGGACACCTCAGCGGCGGCTACACCGGCTTTCTCGAAGAGCAAGGCATAAATGCAGTCGTCTACTCTCCTCCCGTTCGTCAACGCCGCCTTGATTTAGCAGACGCCGACTCGGTTTTCCGCCAGTGCGCAAAGGTAGGCGTCGAGAAGTTCGTTTTACTTTCGAGCGCGATGGTGTACGGGGCCAGTCCTCACAATCAGGGCCTTATGCCTGAGACCCGCCCCGTTTTCAACGGCGGCAGCAATCAAGTGGCGAGCGAGTGGCACAAGCTCGAAACGATGGCAGTTTCATGTTTTGGTGCAGCTTCCAGAACATCTACGCGCCTGACCATCCTGCGACTTGCCGCGATGCCTGTGCCTGACGGAAAGGACTATTTCAGTGATTTGTTTCGGGGACGGATTGCGGTGACGCTACCAGGCCACGATCCAACGATGCAGTTACTTGGCTGCGCGGATCTTGCGAGGGTGGTGCGGAGCGCGCTCGAAGCGGAAGAAGGCGGTGTCTATAACGTTGCACCCAGTGTCACTATCACGCTCCGAGCCGCGCTCAGGCTCGCCGGAGTGCGACGAGTTCCGATCTCTCGCATCGTGCAACGTGCCGTCCGGCCAATACTGAAGAGGGTGGGTTTGGCCCACTCGATAGACCAACTTGATTTTGTCCGGTATTCCTGGACTGTTTCAGATCACAAAATTCGCCGCGAGTTGTCATCGCAACCCGAGCATTCGAGCGCCGCGGCACTGACAAGTTTTCTCTCCGACAGGAGAGGCGATTCCAACAGGTTCGGAGATTCGCGCGAGTTTGCGTTTGACGACTTTGGAATGGACAAGCATTACATCGCCGCCTATGGGCGCACGATGTTCAAATTTCTTCACGACTACTGGTGGCGTGTCGAAGTGAACGGGCTGGATCATGTGCCGCCTCAGGGGCGGGCCGTTCTAGTGGGCCTTCATCGCGGCTTCATGCCCTGGGACGGAGTGATGGCCCTGCATCTGCTCGTCCAAAAGCTTAAGCGTTATCCGCGCTTCCTGATTCATCCCGGGCTTATCAAGTTTCCTTTTCTCTTTAATTACATGACCAAGCTCGGCGGCATCATTGCCTGCCAGGAGAATGCGGCGTACGTGCTGGAGCGCGATGAGATGCTTGGTTTATTTCCCGAAGGTATTCGCGGAGCATTTGCGCTGTATCGTGACGCCTACAAAATCGGAAAGTTCGGGCGTGATGAATACGTCAAGATTGCCTTACGTCATCGCGCGCCGATTATTCCTTTCGTGACTATCGGCAGCGCGGAGATTTTTCCGATCCTGAAAAAGTGGGACTGGGCCTGGTGGAAGCGCAACACCGAATGGCCGACTTTTCCGATCACGCCGACGTTTCCATTCCTGCCGCCGGTGCCGCTGCCGGCTAAGTGGCATACGCAATTCCTGGAGCCGATTCACTTCGAACAGCGCTATCCGCCCGAAGCCGCGGACAATCCATCGACCGTGCGCGCGATCAGCCTGGAAGTGAGAAGCGTTATGGAAAAGGCGCTGGGCGAAATGCTGCGCCGTCGTAAGTCGATTTTTTACGGTTCAATTTTCAACGGACAAAGTGGTGAACGACTCAGTTATGACGAGCCGATCATCTACAAGGAAGAACTAACTTGACCGGCTTTCTGGCAAATTCGCGCAGGGCTTTTCATATCGTCGGTGTCTTGATCCGGCACGGGGTGGCCCAACTGTTTGACGCCCTCTTGATTCGCTGGCCGCGGCTTCGGGTGCGTGGAAATTTCGAGCACCACTCCGGTCCCGAAAGACTTCGCATGATCTTCGAAGATCTTGGCGGAACGTTCATCAAGTTTGGCCAGATGCTCGCCCTCCAGCCGGATATCTTGTCTCTCAAGTATTGCAATGAATTGTTCGACTTGCTCGATCGCTGTTCACCTTTTGACTTTGCAGAAGTCGAGCGGATTTTCGTTGAGGAAACGGGAAAAAGGCCGTCTCAAATCTTTGACACTTTCGAGAAGCAGCCGCTTGCCACCGCTTCGATTGGACAGGTTCACGTGGGCTATCTGCGTGGCCGCAAGGTAGCCGTCAAAGTGCAACGGCCCAGTGTCGATACTGACTTCGCCGGCGATATCCGATTGATGATTACGACAATGCGGCTCATCAAGCGCCTGCGTTTGAGATTCCTCTACTGGATGATTGAACCGATCAGCGAGTTCGTTGCCTGGACGCGCGAAGAACTCGATTACCGGTACGAAGCCCGCTACATGGAGCAACTGAGACGCAACGCCCAAAACAACCTCCACGAGCGCGTGCCGGAAGTCATTCGCGAGTACGTGACGCGGCGCATTCTGGTTACGGAGTACTTTGAAGGTGACACGGTATTGGCTTTTCTGCGCGCGATGGAATCCCACGATGAACTGATGTTTCATCGTCTGAAGGTTTCCGGATTCAATGCGCATCAGGTGGCCCGCCACATCATCGACAATTTTCTTGGGGACGCATTCCAGCATGGCATCTTTCATGCCGATCTGCATCCGGCCAATCTGCTGATCCTGCCGGGCAACGTAGTCGGCTATGTCGACTTTGGCATCACCGGCGTTATCAGCACCTACTCGCGTCAGAATCTCATCGCTCTGACACTCGCCTATACCCGCGGCGATCTGGAAGGTATGTGCGAAGCATTCTTCAAAGTGTCAGCTATCGACCGCGATTCAGACACTCAACGTTTCCGCGACGGGCTGAAGCGCCTGGCAGACGGTTGGTACGAGATGAGCGGTAAGCGCCGGCGATTGCGCAAGAACTTTACGCTGGTAATGCTGGACATGCTCAGGCTTTCGCGCGCCACCAGCATTTGGCCAGAACGAGATGTCATCAAGTACATCCGATCTTCGATCGCCATTGATGGGTTAATCACCCGTTTCGCTCCCGGATTCGACGTGGGCCGTCATCTGGAGATGGTTTGTGATGGCTATCTCAAGTGGCAAGTGCGCAAATCTCTGCTGGCGTACAGCACTCTGGTGGGATGGGCGAGCTCAAGCGAACACCTGATGCGAGACGGTGTATTCAGAGCCGCCAGCGTCCTGCGGCGGTTTGCCCTGGGTGAGTTGCCGGTAGACGGAGATATCGGCGAAGCCGGCTCGGAAGACGGTGACTTGCGGCACAGGGCGATGCGACTGGGAGTGTTCCTGTTCGCAACTTCGTTGATGATCAACGTAAGCACGACGCACCCGCAAATGGGCTTCAATCTTTTTACTGCGGAACTGGTAGTCGTTATCTGCGCCTTGTTGATGTTGTTGCGAACAATTCGCGAGTTGTCCATGAGGCATCAAGTCAATTAACAGTCGCACCAATCGCGTGCGCTTTTGCGGTCTTTGTAATGCAGCAAGGAGAAAAATAAATGCGAGAGTTTACCAAGTCGGTTTTCAGTTATGCGTGGTCATCTTCGCTGTTCGGCCTGCAACAGGCGGCACAACTGTTGAGGCCGGACGGCTGGCGACAGAACAACCGCGCGATTGAATCCTTCGAGAGAATTGCCAAAGTCACTGCCGAAGAGATGGGCGAGGCTGCTCGGGGTACGTTCAGGTTTGGCGACGACATGCAGCGAAAAGGCGTCGACATCATGTTCGGGTTCTTGACCCCCGGGACACCCGATCGCGCCAAAGGTCAACCGAACGCGCCGGGAGCGCCGGCCGCTGCTTCAGCCGGCGCTACTGCTTCCAACGCGGGCGAGCAAGCGGTGGCGGCGTTCACCCAGGGCATTCAGGCTTTCACTCAAACCGCCGGCGTCATCATGCAATCCATGACAGGAATGGTTTCGACTCCTGGTTGTGGAGGAGCCGCGTCGCAGCCAACGGGCTGGGGCCCGGTGCCTCCGCCTCCGAACACCCAGGGTTGAGCCAGACACATCACGGGCGCGGTTGGTTCGCCGCGCGGAAGCGAGAGGAGAAGTCGTGAGATCACCAGTTCTAAAAATGTTTATTGGTGAAATGGTGCTTGTGATTCTGGCCGGCTGTAGCGCAAGCCCAAGTCCGGAAAATGTGGTCGTCGGTAATCTGGCGCCCGACTTTGCACTCACCTCGCTGGACGGAACCACATTGAACAGTAGCTCGCTCAAAGGCGAGGTCGTAGTAGTGAATTTCTGGGCTACCTGGTGCCAGCCGTGCATGACTGAGATTCCCGAATTGAAAGAGTTCGCGGCTAGTTCGAAAGTCAGGGTCGTCGGCATTGCCCTGGACGAAAATGGTCTCAAGGCAGTGAAGCCGTTCGTCGAAAACCATCAGATCAATTACACGGTCCTGCTCGGCAACCAGGACACATTTCAGCAATTCAACGGGCTGGGCATTCCGTACACGTTGGTCCTCGATCGTTCGCAACGCATCGTGAAGATTTATCGTGGCCCGGCCACAAAGGCATCACTTGAAGCAGATCTAAAGTTGATCGAACGCGGTACCTGATCTCAAAAGCAAACATGGTTGAGAGGAAAGAGTTTTGAGTAAGTCAGCCGAGAAACGAGTCACCGAAACGTCTCTGAAGCTTAGGCAGCAAGAGGTCGAGCAGCATTTGGCGCGATTCGGCCTGAGGCTCGGCCCGCGCCGGCTGGGGCGCATCGCGGCCAGACCGGAAGCTGATCAGATGCGCAGACTTCGGAACGCCTTCGGAAGTCTTGGCCCAGTGTTTATCGCCTTTGGCCGTTATCTTTCCACGCGTGTCGATCTGCTGAGCGCGAGAGATTGTCTCGAGCTTGCCTCCCTGCCAAATCGCGCGGAGTGCTCCTCGTTCAATGCCGTTCGATATCTTTTCAGACAAGAGCTCGGGAGTTTTCCCGAGGATGTCCTCCGGGTTTTTGAAGAGGCCCCGTTCGTGTCTGGTCTGTTCGTTCAGCAACACCGGGCCTGGCTGACCGACCACGAGCCAATCACTGTCAAGGTAGTCCACCCTGAAGTTGAAGGTCTGCTTTCCTCCGACATCGAACTGCTCCGGCCCCTGGCACGCTTGTTCTTTAGCCAGGACTGCAACAGCTCTCAGATTGAAAGCGCGATTGAGGACTTTATCGTCACGCTACAACAGCAGACGAACTTTTCATTGCAGGCCAGGGCCGCAATGGATCTTTCGATGGATGCGAAGTCATTCGGAATGCTAAAGGCACCGCGTCTTTATCCCGAACTTGGTTCGTCCAGGATTCTTACGGTTGAGCGATTGCCCGGTCCAAGCGTAGCAGACCTGCTGAAGTCTCTGCCGTCGCCCAACGATCAGGCGGGTATGGAAAGCGCGGTAGCGGCGGAATGTTATGAAGTCGCGCACAGGCTTTGCGTGGTTTGGTTGCGGCAGGCCTTTCTCGGAACTCACTATCCGGTCCAACCTTTGCCCGAGAATATCTCGATTCTAGCAAACGATCAGATTGCCTTTACGGATGGCCCGTGGGCCCGCTTGCCGAAAGACGCCAGGGCTAACCTCTGGGACTATTTGATTGCCGTGGTCACTGAAAATCCTGACCGGGCGTGTTCGTCTTTGCTGAAAGAGCTTGCGAGCGGAAAAGAATCGGCCGGCGCGGAGCATCTCGGACAAAGGTTCCGACAGCTTGTGCCTTTCCGGGACAGCGACTGGTCCTACAGCGCCGACAACAACAATCTGGCCGAGTACCTTTTTCTACATTGGAAGCTGGCGAGCCGCGCCGGCTATTGTCCCCGCAGTCACGTTCCTTCTTTTTACCGCGGGTTGTTCGTGCTCGCTACCGTCTCTCAACGGTTGGCGCCACACCGTGATGCGCTGCGTGACGCTTTGCAGAGTGTGAGAGTTCTGGCCGGCGCCGAACGATTCCGCGACCTCTTAAGCGCGCCGCGGCTGGGTGAGCAGATGGATCCATATTTACGAATCATGCTGGACCTGCCTCAGCGATTCGATGACGCACTAACCATGGGCGCTGACGGCAAAGCGCGCATTAGGTTGCAGAAATCCCACACGCGCGGAGCTCGCAGAAAAAAGAATTCGGCGGCAATCGATGTCGTTCTCCTGCTTGCATTTGGGGCTTTGATGATTTTGCTTCAGCGGTTTGCAGCAAATCCGACCCCAAGTCGGTGGTTTACAGCGGGCGTGTTGATGTTCGCTTGTCTGGGGGCGTGGTTGTTGCGGTCATCGAGATGGCGCTGACATTCAGCGCGAGCCAAACAGACCCTGTTAGATCAGACATGAACAGTAGTGAAAACAGTTTGATGGCCTTGATGGCCCAAATGGCCAAACTACCGGTGTCGGCACTGGTTTACAGCTTTGAGATATTTATCAGGACCATGCGGGAAATGCAGCGGATGGCTGACCAAAGTTTCGATGCTTTGGCCGGCGGGACTCGAATGAAATCGGCCGACGCAGCCCGCGAGGATGCTGCGGCATTACGCGGAGCGGGCGACCTTAACAACCAACCAACTCGCGAGGAGGAAAATGTAATGTGGGATGATCAAGACTTAAGCGGAGACGACCTTAAGTACGTCAGTTACTCGATCTTGTTTACCAAGCGCGACCTCGAAGCCACGCTGGAAAAACAGGAAGAGGAGTTGCTCAACTATTCGACCAATGGCGGCAGCTATGGCGGGCTGAAGATCGCTCATTTCATGAAGAAGGTTAGCGAAGGGAAAGTGAAGCGGCCCGAAAAATGGAAGAGTTCAATCAATTCCTATCCACCGGGTGCTAGTGGCGATTACTTCACAGAACTTCCTGCTGATGATGAACGCTATATCACCTTCATCTACCAGGTCGATCGCCGGCTCGATAGGCAGGATGCGGATCGAGATAGGGAAAAGCTCGATGCACTCAGGGGCATTAAATCCAGTATCGATGGCGTCGCCGCAAAGATCGGTTAGCGAGAAATACGTTAGCCGACGACGGCCGTGGATGTTTGACGACCGTTCCATTCAACCGTGACCTGGGTTCGATGGGTCCATTCGTTTACAGCCCCACGATGGGCAAGGAGAAAGAACATGGCAGACAATTTCAAGTTTCCCAAGGAAGTAACCGCCGATAAGACCGAGAAGGTTTTCATACGCTTTGCCGAGGGCCAGGGGGAAGTCAGAGCTGACGGCAGGGGACTCTCGATCAAGTTGGATGTGGCTCGACCTGATGGTAAGTCTGATGGAACGCAAATCTGTTCCGGGGAAGTCACAGGAGCCAAATCACTTAACGACCTTATGAAGCTGCCGGCTAGTCCGAATGTGAAGTTCGGTGATCCGGGTCCTATTAAAGAGGTGCCGGTGACAGCAATTTGCCAGGCAACGTGGACTTTTAAGGATGGAAGTAGTTTGACTGCAATTGGCAAGGGAACGTCGACGTTGGTCCCGCTTGCGAGCGGCAAGGCCGTACTGGCTGATAAGGCCGCCCTAACCATAACCAAAGGAACTGGTCAGTATGCGGGTGCGCGCGGGAGTGTAGCCATCAACTCGACCGTTACTGCGGGAAGCATTAAAGAGATTCCCTTTGGCCAACCAGGAGCGGAGATCAATCAAAAGTCGATCGAGCTCTTTAGAGTCTTCCTTGGTAAAGACGTTAAGTGAAGGCGAACAGATGACACACATTCCGGGCTCGAGCGTCAGCATTTTCTGAGCGCGCGAGCGAATAATGAGAGATGAGGAAAGGCCGCGTGAACTTGTCGGCTCACAACGCCGCAATTTGCAAGCACGCCGAGAGTTCGGTTTGCCCTCAGCCGACGCGGAGGAAAAAACAATGAACGCTAATGACAGAACGATAGTTGGCGTCCTGGAACGGATCGCTGACTGCCTATGCGGGACCTCGGGGATCCCGAGTAACGCAAAGAGTGACCCGAATGAGGAAGTGCTGATTCTTTTTGCTGAAGGGCACGGCGCTGTGCGTCAGGACGGGCGGGGCGTTTCAGTGGCAGGAACAATCACCGGAGCAGCAGGCGAACCAGTGGGCAAAGTCGTGCTTTCTTGGGAATCTGAGGTAAAGGACGAGAAGGAATTTCTGCGAAGGCCATCTAGTCCCAAGGTCAGACTCGATGAGCGCGGGCCGCTCCAAGCCGTACCGCCGATCACGCGCGTGCAAGGCCATTGGAGTTTCAATGATGGTAGCACGTTGACTGCTGTCGGCGTTGGAGTGAGCAGTGTCGATACACTTCAAACCGGTATTCACAACGCCAAAGATGCGGCTGCTCTGTTCGTGACGGAAGGTACCGGTCGCTATCAGGGCGCTGCCGGCCTCGGTACCATAATCGGGTCAGTGCCTTTCAGCGCCGGCGAGAAATTCTTCAACAACCCTGGTTTTCAAGTTGTGCAGAAGACTATCCAGACTTTCCGGTTTACAGGCACCGCTGCAAAGTAGTCCTCCCGGTAATGGAGGGAGACAAGATAAATGCTGGCATCGCGTCGACGGGTACGCATCGATGAGAAACTCGAGTGTTCCTATAGACGCGCAGTTCGTTCGCGAAGCGCTTCAGCATTAGCGCCGACCGGTGTCGTTAGGAAATAGGAGGTGGATCGATGGCAAACATTCCAGACCAAGGCACGATTAGGCACTCGCTTTTGCGACTCTCTCACTCACTTGCTCCAGACCTGCGAGGCGTCCTGAGCGATCCACGCGAAGAGGTGCTTATACGATACACGAGAGGAACCGGCTCTTTCAGCGCTGACAAAAGATACATTACTTTAAGAATGAAGTTGTACAAGCTCAACGGAGAGGAGGACGGCTATCACGAGGGAGTTTGGGAGAGGGTGTTTGAGGATCCAAATCAGTTGTTGGCGAGTCCCCCTCCGCCAACCGGCCCTATGGATGAGCCCGTCCCTCCCGTCCCGCATGTGCAGCCGTTGGCGCACACAAAGGCGCACTGGGTCTTTGGAGACGGCAGCAAAATTATCGTCGCGGGACCAGCTGCGAGCCACCTGGTACAGCTCAATGATGGCTCTTTCCAATTCTCCGTTAGTACCGCGCAGATCATTACCGGGGGTGAGGGCCGCTACCAAGGCGCCTACGGGCTCGTGCAATCGCTCGGATCAACGCACATCCCTGCAGACGTGAACCTTTTTGGCCCAGGTGATGTCTCTTTTACAGCCACAACTATCGACACCTTTCGAATTATTAGGGCTCGATACTACGCGGATCCAACGTCACCGCCGCCGGGGGAACCTCCAAAGGAAAAAAAAAACCTAGCGGACTTTCCGTTTGAGTCACATTTCGCTGAGGTTAACAAGGCCAAGATGCACTACATCGAGGAGGGTCAAGGCGATCCGATTCTGTTTGTTCACGGGAATCCCACCTGGTCATATTTGTGGCGCAACATTGTGCCGCACCTGAAGAGCAAGGGTCGCTGCATTGCGGTCGATTTGATTGGAATGGGAAAGTCTGAGCGGCCCGAGATTAAGTATCGGTTTCACGGTCATGCCAAATACTTTGAGGGCTTCATTAAGAAGCTCGGGTTAAAGAAAATCACTCTCGTCACGCATGATTGGGGAACCGCGCTCGGCTTCCATTACGCCATGCGTTACGAATCGAACATAAAAGGGATCGCATTTATGGAAGGGCTTCTGAAACCTTACCCAACATGGGACGATTTCCCCGCGAGCGACGCGCAACCGCAGCTCAGAGAGATGTTTCGTCTTTTTAGGACCGGTGGCGTGGGCGGCCCCGGATGGCAGGCGATTGTCGATCAGAACATCTTTCTGGAGAAATTGTTGCCAGGAGTGGCGGGCCGGCCTCTCAGCGAACAGGAATTGAATTTCTATCGCGAACCGTTCAAAAAGGCCAAAGACCGGCAAGTCATCTGGCAGTGGGCACAGGAACTTCCTATCGAGGGCAAACCAGCTGATGTGACTGAGAGTGTCCAAAACTATTCGGACGCTTTGCAGGAGTCTTTATTACCGAAGCTCTTGTTCTATGCCGAGCCAGGCGCGGTTCTGACAGACGAGCATGTCAAATGGTGTGAGCGAAACTTGAAAAATCTGGAAACCGTTAGCGTAGGACCAGGCGCGCATTTTCTGCAAGAGAGCAGCCCCGATGTCATTGGTCGTAGACTCGCCGATTGGTACGAGCGCCTGTGATCCGCAAGCAAACGAGAGTACTTGCTGCGCTGGTTTAGTAGAGGAGGCACGAGATGGTAAACAATCTGCAAACCTTAACCGACGTCATCGATCAAATCGCCGACATATTTGGAAGCGCTGTGCGCGGTACACAGAGTGACGAAAGAGAAGAGGTCTTTGTCACCTACACGCAAGGTAATGGCCGCTTTAGTCCTGACAAAAAGTACATCACGCTCTCAATGATCCAATACAAACTCAACGGCGAGCAGGACGGTCATCATGAAGGAGTGTGGGAAGCCCAGTTTTCAGATCCTCGCGTGCTGCTAGGTAGACCATCAAATCCGCCCGGCCCAATGAATGTACCGATCGGGCCAGTGCCTCGCGTGGATATTGTCGCATTCACCAAGGGGATCTGGGTATTCGGTGACGACAGTTCGGTTACCGCGGTTGGACCAGCCTTAAGTCATTTAATGCCGCTCAAGGACGGCTCTTTTCTATTTGCAGTGACTTGCGCGCAGACGATCACAAATGGAACCGGTAGGTACAAAGGGGCTCAGGGTCTCAAAACCTCTCTGGGTTCCACATTGGTCGAGGCGGGCACGAACCTTTTCGATCCTACCAAGGAGGTCCGATTTACCGCCCGAACTATAGATACCTTCAGGATAGTCAGAGAGGCCGACATGAAGCGCTAATCCCACTTCGTGCGCGCAGCCGCATGAACTTTGCAGGTGATGAAATGAATACTACGAACGTTGTGATGCCTTTACAGCCAAAGAGCTTGGCGTTACCGCCAGGTCTCTTTCCGCCGGGTGTCAACCCAGAGACTTACCGGGTTAAGGAAGTGACGCAATTATTGAAGAGCGCGGCTTACTTTCCCATCTTTAACACCCCGAATCCAAACAGCCCCAATCAGCCGGTGCCACTGATCCCTGGGATTCCGTTTCTCGATCAATACCTAATGATCGCGGTGCAGGTGAACGAAGAATTACATCGGTTCGAGATTAACGTCGAGGAGGTTGGCTCTCCACCTCAACTGAAGTCCAACAAGCGGGTGGGGGAGCCCGTCGCTAACGTGCACATTCGTTGGACCCCCATACCGGACAACTTTGAAGCGGCGCCCGGCAAGTTACCTCCCGCAACAATTCTTAACCCGTTTTCTTCGCAGCGGTTCACGATGCTCGAAGGCAAATTGACATTCAAGGATCGCGATGGCAGCGGTTTTCATGGATTTGGCACGGGCCGTACGTTCCCGGTAAGCGGCAGTCCGGGCCAACTGCGCATCGGCGCCGTGATCGATATTCTTGAAGGCTTGGGTAGATTTAAGGGATTGCCCGGCACGGCTGTTATCAACGGCTTTATCCAACCACCGCATAATCTAGCACTGAACCTAATGGTTCGCATGATAGATCCGAAGGGTAGCTTCAACGCTGATGGCAAGCTTGCACCTCTTGAGCCAGTCGCCGATCCCGACCCTTCGTCGGTCTTCATGACTTTTCTGGGCGAGCCCGACCCAACGAAAAAGGTTGAGCTGAACATTGCTCCAGATGGGACCATTTTAGGGTCAAGAGTCCACGAGCTGTTGCGCCTGGTGCATCTTGGCTGCGGCCTTTCGGGGGGGGGCGAACTGCACAGCAAAACGACGGAAGGTCCGATCGTGGGTTCAGTCAGCGCTAACCTCTTTTTCAATCCTATGAACCCCAGTCCTGTTCAGCCTATCCAGACTACGAATGGAGTCTTTACTTTTTTTGATCGGCAACGAAAAACCATCGGCACGATCAATTCCAATATGATCGAAGGTCGGGCCATGCGCACCGATGTTCCCGGGGCGCCGATGCCCATCTTTCGATTTGGGGGTTTCGGTCGTGTTCTGGGAGGGACAGGAGAATTCAGTAGTGCCGACGGGATGATGACGATGAATTCTGCCATCAGTGTTTTCCCGCGCACCCTTTCGAATTTATACATCTTCCGTCTTGCTGATCCTGACGGAAGATTTCGCATAGTGATGCATGACCACTGCTGAATTGAGGGGAGCTGTGGACGTCTGGGAGGCCATCAACAATCCGGTGTACCGCGATTGCCTACCGGTCTGGGAACCGCATGACCTCGTCGTGATTGACGATGCTGAGCGCGCCCTTACCGACGGCCTGGCGTTAAAGAAATGGTGGGAGGAGAAAGAAGCCAGCGGCTCCTACGCCAATCAATTCGAATTAGTGCGTACCTACAACCGATCCGAGCAAGTGACCGGTTTCTTCGATACTGCCTCGCTTAACGGCAAAGATTTTCCGGTCATGGGTCTGGTGCAGGAGATGGTCTTTGACAAGGCCAAGCAGTCGCGTCCCGAACTCGTGCGCGATGAGTTGCGCGAGTTCGTGCTTCATTATTTCATGCGCGTTAGCGCCACACACGAGCCCGAAGCTTCCATTCCCGCGGATCAATATACTAAAGGAGAGGTTCGCACCGCCCTGCAACCTTTCAGCTTCTGTCCTCAGCCTTTCGAGAGTCAGGCCGGCTTCGGGTATTCGCAACTCTTTTACCGGTTGCTGGATTCAAATGAAACAGGCAAATTCCCGGTGCATCTGCAGCCGCGAATCGTTGATTTGCGCCGGATGGAGGACATTTACAAATGGGTCGTCCTGCAGGTAAACATCTTTGATTTCAATCTTACCTATACACCTTTTGCCGACGGCGTGTTCTCGCTGGTTTTTCCGCAGAAGGAGGAAACCTACATTGCTATTAACCGCGATTTTGTCGTCAGCGAGGACAACCCCACTCCCGACCTGTTGGGCCGGTACCGCATCGGATACGCGCTCCTAAAACCAGCACCCAGAAAAACCATTTTCGCTTATGGGCCCGGATATTTTGACGCCGGCTTTCAGATTATCGACTTTGAAATCAACCGTCGCGGCGAAACTCGAGTGCGGATGGTTTTTGTCTCCAACCGGCCAACAAATGTCGTGAGTATCGACCTGAATCCGGTCTCATGGGGTTTCAGTCTCGCTGACTTTATGACCTTGGGGGTGACTTCCCGGATCTTCGGGCCGGTGCGAAAGGCCTTCGAGCAATTCAGTCCGCGGCTCGAGGGCTTTGATCCGGTTAGTACGTACATCGCATTCATTAACCTGGTGACCGGCGGGCTGGCCAAAGATCAAATGTGCGCGTCGCTTGAAGCCCTGGAAAAAGATCCGATGCTGCTCACGCATTTCATGGAGCACTATTACCTGATTTCGGGAGCGCTGATGACTTGGCGAAAAGTGCAAAGCTGGCTTGATCTGGACGACATTCCTGAAGCGATTAGAGAGGGAACGAGTTCATGATGCGCGAGATTGATCATAGCCAGGCCATTATTTTGTCCGGCGGCGGGGCGTACGGTGCGTACGAGGTGGGGGTTATGAAAGCCTTGTTCAGTGGCGAGTCTCCTGCAACCAATTATGACTTTTTGAGCGCCGGCATTTTTACAGGCACCTCAGTCGGAGCTTTTAACGCTTCGTTCATAGTCTCGCGCCGTGACGAAGACATCTGTACATCGGCTCGCCAGCTCGAGCATTTTTGGCTGGAGCGAGTTGCCGAGAGCCGCGGAATGTGCGGGAACGGTGTTTTTCGATTCCGTGCAGACCCCTTCAGATTGCTGAGTCCCAACTGCTTTGTTCACCCGGAGCAGCGCTTCAATGAGCTGGTCGATGACGCTACCTTCATTGGGCGCGACTCTTTCCAAAGAATGGTTAACTTTCTGATTGGAGGCGGGAGCGTAACTGGCCGCACGTTAGAGTTGATTGACGTTAGTTCGCTGATCACCGGCAGTCCTCTCACCGATCTGGTCAAGACGGCGATTTCGATGGAGCACATTCGCAGTTCATCCCGGGCCCTGCGGGTTGTGGCTACCAATTGGAATAACGGAACTGTGCGCGTGTTTGAGAACAAAGACATGTCGGATGAGTTTGGCTTTGAAATCCTTCGGGGTTCGGCGGCTATACCCGGATTCTTTCACCCGCACCGGGTTGATGGCGAATCATATGTTGACGGGGGTGTTTTGATGAACACGCCGTTGAAGTGCGCCATCGTCGCAGGCGCGACGACGCTTCATATCATCTACATGGATCCTGATATTGACAAAATTCCGTCGCGCGCCTTGCAAAGCACCGTTGACACCTTGGATCGGATGATGGCCATCACCTCAGCTGCGAGAGTAGGCGAGGATATCCAAACGGCGATCTGGATCAATGAAGGATTGGAAGTCATTGAGCGGGTCAACCGCCACGAGACTTTGTCCGACCGCGATGCGGCGGCCTTCATTCGAGTGGCCGCTCAAGTTTACGAAAAACTTAAACAGGGCTCGCCTTATAAGAAGCTTACGATTCATCGTTACCATCCACACGACGATTTGGGCGGCGGCAAGCTCGGCCTTCTGAACTTTGATCGAGAGAGGATAGAAGCGCTTATCGCACGCGGGTTCGCTGACGGGGTAAATCATGATTGCAGCCTAAGCCACTGCGTCATTCCGAAGTGAATAGACTCTTTATTTGAATGTGAGCGAGCTGCGATTTAACGGCGCACATCCAGCCTTGAGGCAGCACGAGCTGCGCATTTTTGAAGGACGAGGAGAATTTCAATGTATGACTACATAGTTATTGGCGCCGGTTCCGCCGGCTGCGTTCTGGCAAATCGGCTCACCGAGGATCCGGATATCACCGTCCTCTTGCTGGAAGCAGGTCCGCCTGACGATAACTCGGCAATACACATTCCTGGACAATTCCAGGCAACCTGGTTCACTGAATCGGCATGGCAGTACTTCACCGAAGCAGAGCCGCAACTGACGTCGGGCCGGATCTCTTCCGCCAGGGGGCGGCGCGTTTTTTGGCCCCGCGGAAAAACTCTGGGCGGTAGCAGCTCGATCAGCTCTATGGTTTATGTCCGCGGTAATCGTCGCGACTATGATCATTGGAACTATCTGGGCAATGAAGGCTGGTCTTACGAGCAAGTTCTGCCTTACTTCAAGAAGTCCGAGGATCAACAGCATGGCGCAAGCAAATTTCACGGCGCGGGTGGTCCTATGGCGGTTTGCGACATCGATCCTCCCAATCCTATCTCGCTTGCCTTTGTCGAAGCCGCCGTCGAGGTTGGTTACGATCGCTCTAAAGACTTTAACGACATGGAGCAG
>Ga0111539_10000361_pt1 | contig 55975 bp, 41 predicted proteins | sample RhiMethybrSRZTD1_FD_79667 | JGI IMG/M metagenome (GOLD analysis project Ga0111539, IMG submission 79667) | Populus rhizosphere microbial communities from Tennessee, USA - Rhizosphere MetaG P. TD hybrid SRZTD1 (version 2) (version 2) | ecosystem: Host-associated > Plants > Roots > Rhizosphere >...
GATAATACAGGTCGCGTCTGAAACGCCCGGCCTTCACTTCCTCGGCCAGGTTCCTGTTGGTCGCCGCCACGACACGCACGTCGACATGAATCGTGCGCGGTGATCCGAGCCGTTCGAACTCGCCGTGCTGCAGCACACGCAGCAGCTTCGACTGTGCGTCCGCCGGCAGTTCGCCGATTTCGTCGAGGAAGATCGTGCCGCCGTCGGCGAGTTCGAAGCGGCCGACCTGCGTCGTGCGCGCATCCGTGAACGCGCCGCGCTCACGTCCGAACAACTCGCTTTCGATGAGGGTCGCCGGAAGCGACGTGCAGTCCACGCTGATGAACCGCGCGGAGTTGCGGCGGCTCAGACGATGGACGAGCTGTGCCGCCATGCCTTTGCCGGTGCCGGTCTCGCCGAGCAGAAGCACGGTCGCATCCGTCGCCGCGACCTGCTCGAGCCGAAACCGCATGTAACGCATCGCGTCGCAGCGGCCGACGAGCTCGCCCGGCTCGTCGTGCAGCCCATCCGATGCCTCAACAGCCTGCATTCGTCGAGTAAATCCCTGGAGTCTCATACGTGCCTCGCCAGTGGCAGTGTGTTGTTGGTTCCGCGATGGGGAACGCCGTCGCGGAGACCGAACAGTAACGCGGCTTCATTGATGTCAACAATGGGACCTTGGTCCTACCTGCTATGACGCAACGGCCCGCGCGGTCGACCACGGGAGACCACTTCATCAATTGACAAGCCAGGCCCGTCGCGCAGCAGGAACCGCGTACCCTCGAGGATTTGGAACTCAGTGGAAGCAAAGTACCGTTCCAGGAACGTTTCACTGTCCCACTCGGACAAGAGTGTGAACAGGTTTGGATTTTCGCAGTCGGTGACCAGCCGGCAGCCAAGACATCCCTGCGACCATCGCACCGACTGCACGATCCGGTTGACCGCGCTGACGAACTCACCCCGCTTGTCCGGACGAACGTCGAAAGAGAGCGAGGCGATCAGCACGCCGGGACGCAATCCAAGTTCGGGACCATACATCTATGGCGTGAATTTCGCCTTCCGTGAGCACAAACGACAGGAGGTCGTTACATTTCGTGGCTGCTCACAACCATTCAACAGGAATTCTCATCGGACTCGGCACCGGCGTCGTCGTCGGCTTGTTCCTCGGCGAGCGCGCCCGCTTCCTGTCGGTGATCGCCGACGCGTACATCCAGCTGCTGCGCGTCAGCGTGCTGCCGTACGTCACCGTGGCGCTCATCAGCGGCATCGGGGCGTTGAGCCGCACCCAGGCCGTCGTCATCGCCACACGCGTCGGTGCTGTGGTGCTGACGTTGTGGCTGCTGACGCTGGTGCTCGTGTTCGCGATGCCGCTCGCCTTCCCGCATTGGGAGACAGCGACATTTTTCAGCACGGCCCTCCTGGAGCAGCCCGAACGGTTCGACTTCATCAGCCTCTACATCCCCGCCAGTCCGTTCAACTCGCTCGCAAACGGGGTCGTTCCTGCTGTGGTGCTGTTCAGCATTCTGCTTGGCGGAGCGCTCGTCGGCGTCCGCGATCGCGATCGTCTGCTCGACTGGCTCGCGGTCATGTGTACAGCGCTCGGCAACGTCGCGTCGTTCATGGTGTCGCTGGCGCCGATCGGGCTGTTTGCCGTCGCCGCGTCGCTCGCCGGTACCCTCGGCGCGGAAGAGATGCAGCGCGTCCAGGTCTACTTGATCACCTATGGGGTTTTTTCCGCACTGCTGGTGCTCTGGGTCATTCCTGGACTCATCTCTGCGGTAACGCCGATCGGGTTCCGGGACATGTTCTCCCGGCTGCGTGATGCGATTGTGTTGGCCGCGCTCACCGGTGAGCTGTTCGTCGTTCTGCCGATGCTGGCCGATGCGTCGCGGGAGCTGGTACGACGCTCGTCGCACGACGACACGGACGCCACGTCGATGACGGATGTCATCGTCCCGGCGTCGTTCACCTTTCCGCACGCCGGCAAGATCCTGACTCTGAGCTTCACGCTCTTCGCCGCCTGGTTCTCCGAGACGGCATTGTCATGGTCGGCGCGTCCGCTCCTGGCCGTCAGCGGACTGCTCGTCTCGTTTGCCAGCGTCAGTGCCGCCATCCCCTATTTGCTCGACCTGCTGCGGATTCCCGCCGACACGTTTCATCTCTTTCTGGCGACCGGCTTGATCAACTCGCGCGTCGGCACGGTCGTCGCCGCGATGCACACGGTGGCGGTCGCGACCATTGGCGCGCTGGCGACGTCAGGTCACTTGACGTGGACGATGCGGCGCCTCGTGCGATACGCCGTCGTCACGACGGGATTGATTGCGGCGACGATCATCGGACTGCAGGCTCTCTTCGCGACGCCGCTGCACCATCCCTACCTCGCCGACCGCACGCTCGCGAATATGGGACTGCTGCTGCCCGGCGACCAGCCGGCGAACAGTCCGGCAGCGACACGCAGCGTGCTGTCGTCGGACGGCCAGCTCGCCCGCATCCGTGCCCGCGGCACGCTGCGGATCGCGTGGATCCCGGAGAGCCTGCCGTTCGCGTTTCGTAACGACGCCGGAGCACTGGTCGGCCTCGATGTCGAGATGGCGAACTGCCTGGCCCGTGAGCTCGAAGTGCGTGCCGAGTTCGTGATGCTCGAAACAGAGGCGATGTTCAGGGCGCTCGAGACCGGTGACGTCGATATTGCGATGTCCGGACTGGCGCTCACCACACTCCGCGCCGAACGCGTGCTGTTTTCGACGCCGTATCTGGACGAGCACCTGGCATTCGTCGTCGAGGACTATCGACGCGACGAGTTCGTGTCGATCGATCGGCTGCGCGCACAGCGCCGCCCGCGCATCGCCATCCTGAACATTCCGTATTACATCGACAAGATGCGCGAGTTGCTGCCCAACGCCGAGGTCGTCGTGCTGACGACGCGCGCAGACCTGCGCCGCTTCTTCACAGCGGGCCCGGCGCCGGTCGAGGCGTTGGCACTGACAGCCGAGCGCGGCTCGTCGTGGACGCTGCTCTATCCGCGGTTCTCAGTGGTGATTCCCCGCCCGGAGATGCTGGCGATCCCGCTCGCCTACCCGCTCGCCGCGCACGACGAGGCGCTCGCCTTGTTCATCAACAACTGGCTCGAGCTGAAGAAACGCGACGGGACGATCCAGCAGCTGTACGACTACTGGATTCTCGGCAAGAACGCGGCGCCACGGCAGCCACGGTGGTCCGTGATTCGTGACGTGCTGCACTGGGTAGATTGAACGGCATTCACCGCGAATGGCACGAAGACGTATTCGTCACACCGAGGACCAAGGCCGCCAGCGGCCGGCGCTCGACCGGCCTACGCGGCGCGAGCCGTTTCCCGCGGCGCAGACAGCCGCCGGTATTCGCGCAGCAGCAGTGTCGCAATCACCAGCCAGATGCCAATGAAGATCATGTTGCTGATCGCGAAGCCCGTCGGGCCGAGCAGCAGCCATTGCGTGCCGGCAAAGACGACACCGGCGGCGATCATGTCGCCGAAGCGGACGAAGAAGGTGTCGACGGCCTGCTTCGCCTGATACTTCTCCTCGCGCGACGTCGGCAGCCACAGCATCTGCTTGGCGGTGTTGGTGGCGGAAAAGTCCATCGACGAGTCCGCCGTCTTCGACCAGCGGGCGATGCTGAGACCGGCACCGGCCGCCACCGTTCCGTACGCGCCGAGCGCGACGATCGGGTGAATGAACAGAACTCCCGCCAGGCCGAAACGCTTCACCAGCCGCGACACGACAAACGCCTGAATGAGCGCGGCGGCGATACTCACCCAGAACAAATACCCGCCGTAAAAGCGGCCGATGAACGCGTCGCGATCGAACCCCGGAATCGACGCCGCCAGATCCGCCGCGTGCACCACGTGGCGTGTCATGACGTAATCGCCCGTCGTCGTCACGACGTTGAGCACGACCAGCAGCATCGCGATGAGCAGCAGATAGCGGCTGCGCAGCACGAGGCCGAAGCCGCCACCGGTGCGGCGCTGTGGCTGTTCGCGGACCAGGGTGGGTGTCGGCGTCCGGCGCCGCTGGATGACCTGGTAGAGCCCGAGCTGGACGAGGAGCAGCAGGGCGGCCGCCTGCATCAGCGTGTAGATGCCCACGCCGTAGGCGAAGAGCCGTTCCGAGATGGCGGCGCCGAGCGGGGCCCCGACCGTGGCACCAATCGCGATGAGCGGAAACAACCGCTCTCCGTCTTCGCGCCGGTAGAGATCGTTGGCGAAGGACCAGAACTGCGCGATCGTGGTCAGGCTGAAGATGCCGAGCCAGACAAAGAAGGCAAAGCCCAGATACGGCATTCCCGCGCGGCCGGCAAGAGAGAAGATCTCGATGCAGGCGGCAAAGAAGAGGACGACGGCGATGATCAGCGTCTGCGGTCGCAGCACCGAAGCCACCCAGCTGTACAGCGGTACATAGCCGATCAGCAGCGCCGCCTGCGCCGCGCCCGCGTACGACCGCAGCTCGGCGCCTCCCTGCGCCAGGATCAGCGGCTCGCGCACGGTCTTCAGAATGTAGTAGGCGATGAGCAGGACGAAGATGTTGCTGAAGAGCAGCATCACGCGCAGCCCCTCGCCCGGGTGCACGTCGCCGAACACGCGCAAGGCGCGATCCAGCGGACTGCTGCTGGTCACGACGTCCGCTCCAGGCCGACGAGCTTCCAGCCGGCGCCGACACGTCGGAAGTACACCGTCACCGGCTGCTTCCACGATGGCCGTGGCGGGTCGGTGGCGGTCAGTTCTACCTGGATGTAGTCGCCGGCGGCGGATGGCAGACCGGCAGGCGCGGTGATGCGGCCCTCAGCGGCTGTCGTCTCGGCGATCACGGTCGCACGTTGCCGCTGGTTGTCGAAGCGCGCCCAACGCGCCAGGTAGCCGCCGGGCGCCGCCGCCATTCCCGCACTCACGGCGGCGTTGTCGAACGTCAGTACCGAGCCGTCGAACGCCGGGTTGACGATCGGGTTCACCGCCGGCAGATAGGCGCGGCCGATCTTGTCACGCCGCGCGATCAGCGTCCGCGCGAGGTGTTCAGCCGCCTGCGGGTCGCTGTAGTGCCCACTGGCGACGATGGTGCGAATCATCTGATCCGTGAACGCCATGACGCGCCGCGCTGCCCAGAAGGTGTCGGCCGGCTGCGCATGCAGCGCCGCCGTGTTGGGCAGGCGCGAACGCCACGTCACCGGATCGAACACCTCGCTCTCGAAGCGGCCGATCGAATCGAACTCCTCGTAGTCAGCGGACTGCCAGGGCTGGCGGTAAAAGCCTACTGAGATCAGACGTTTGAACAGCTTGTCGCCTTCGTAGAGGTACTCGAATCCCTCGTCCCAACGATGCGGTCCGTTGGCCCCGATGCCGAACGTCGATCCCACATCCTGCAGGTAGTGGCGAATGAACGATCGACCGCCCTCGGTCACGAGCGCGTCCAGCGTGTTTCCCGCCTTCATGTCGACGAGGTTGGTCCATGCGCCAAAGACCTGCAGCGCGCGCAGCTCCCGGCGATGCTGGTGCGGCACGACGTCGTTCGGATCGTCGGAGCGCGTGCCCTGATACGCGAAGTTGCCGAGTACCTTTCCAGGAATCAGCCGCGCCGCCACGACACGGTAGGAGCCGTCGTGGTTTCTCTCGGCGCGACGGAGCACCTCCGCCACATCGCCACGGGTCATGCGCGTCTGCGCTCCGGATGGCCGCTGCACGACCGCGCTCGACTCGATCGTGAGTTGATCCGGACGCAGTACCGTCAGGTGCTGCTCCGCCTGCCAGTAACCGATCGCATGAAACAGCCGGTTGGCAACGAGGAGAGCGCCGGTGGCTCCCTCCGCATGCCCGTCGGGATCGAATTCGATGAACCATGTCGTCCCCTTGGCGTCGCGGATCGTAAAGCCTGGCGCGAACCCTTTCGTCTTGGAGGCGGTAATCGCCCACGGGCCTGGCGCGGGTCCATCTGTCGAACCTGCTGCTCCAAGCGTCAGCTCGGTGTCGGACAGCGACCGCGCCAGCACCCGGTTGGTGAACCAGCTCGAGTCGGGCACCTCGTCCACCGTGTTGATGTTCATCGCCGGGATCGGCTCGGTCGGCTGACGGGGTGTGGCGAAGGTACTCGACAGCACCTCGTAGAACAGATCGACGTCGTGCACGCTCGCGCCAGAGGCGTCCTGCGTGTCCGCCGCAACGAGCAGCGGATCGTCGTCATAGAACTTCCGCATGTCCTGCTGCCCGACGACCGCGTGGGCAGCGCCGACACACAACATGGCGATGAGCAGTGGTTTCATAGGGTTAGAATGCTGCGCTGCCGGAGAAATTGAGGTGCCATCCCTCGGCGCCATGAGCGAGATCGATGCGCAGGGGCGTGGCGAACGCGCCGTGAAACCTGCCGCCGACACCCCAGTCCGTGTGCATGCCGGAGAAGTCGAGTCCGTCACGCGTCGGCGCAACCTTGCCGGCGTCGAAGAAGAAGGCCATGTCCACGCCGTCCCAATTTGGAAACCAGCGCCATTCGGCCTGCGTGAGCATGGTGTGCAGATCGCGGAAGCGCCAGCTGCTGTACCCGCGCAGGCTGGAGCCGCCGCCAACCGACGGCATCAGCAGATATGGCACCGCGTCGTCGCCGAGCGTGGTCTGGACGCGCCCGCGCAGCGAGACGACCCAGTTCTCACGGAACAACGGCAGGTGCTGGATCAGATCGACGTCGAGCCGCTCGAAGCTGTTGGCACCTCCATTCTGATCGCGATACGAATGGATGGCAGCGCCGTAGAGGCCGCCGACGCGTGAATAGCCTGGCGACGTGCGTGAGTCGAACGCCGCCATTGCCTGCGCGTGGATGTAATCCGGGCTGGCGCCGAACGCCGGGGCGGCGAGCGGCACATCCGCCGTGTCTTCGTAGTCGTCGTATTCCACGCCCCCGCCGATGCGTCCAAATCGGCTGATACGCGCCTGGGCGAGCGCGCCGGCGTAGAGCTGCGTGAACTCGAATTCGCTGGTGCCGTCGGGCAGCGTGTCGTTGCCGATTCCCCAATACTCGACGGCCGTCGCCTCGCGGCGGCCGGCGCGAAGGCTGAGCGTAATCCCGCTATCGAGCAGGTCGGTCGTCGTCGTGCTGACCTCGAGCAGGTTGTAGCCCTTCACCGAATAGCTGCCGAGCACATTCCAGAAGGCGTGCGGCGCGTAATAGCGCCGATAGCCGATGCCTCCGGTCATGCCGCCGCCCGAGTAGACCGTCTGGAACGACGGATAGAAGCCATTCGGGTCGTCGATCAGTTCGCGCTTGAACTTGAGAAGCGTCTGCTCGGCGCGACCCGGCACTGACGGCGTCAATGTGCTGGCCTTCTGCTGTTGTTCGGCCGCATGCGCTTCGGCGCGCGTGTCCTGCGCGAGCGCATCGGCCGCGCCGGCGATGATCAAGGAACTGAGAAGACAGATGCTTACGCGCATCTCATTGGACCTCCCGTATGCGGGCGACGGGTAATCACGATGCGTGCCGACCACGCATCGACATCAGGGCATTCATTCATACCCGAATCTCCGCATACGCCAGCACGAGCAGCCATGTCCCGATATACGCGGCGCGCAGCCGGTGTTGAGTGGCCCGCGTGAGCGCCGAGCCGATGCTGAGCAGCAGCCAGCCGAAACCAGCGACCGGCGCAAAGGCGTACGTGACGACGCAGAAGAGCAGCAGCGTGACGTGTGCCGGTGTCGCCGAGCCGCCGGCCGCCAGCGCCAGGCAGGCCGCGGCGACGAACGTCTCCAACGCCAGAATACCTCCCGTTGACGCCCAGACGAGCCGTTGAAACGACGGCGGCTCAATCAGCGCCGGCGGATCCAGAAGCTCGGCACCCTCCGGCAGCGGCGCGAGGATCTCGCGGTTTCGATCGACCTCCGCGCCCTGCAGTCCGCCGACAGTCGTCACCAGCGGCACGAACCGCGCATCGGTGAGCAGGGTCACGCGGAAGAATCGACCGTCCAGGAAGTCAGGCGACAGCAGGCCCTTCCACAACAGCGCCATCGCGAAGGCGACGCCGAGGAGCAGCGCGGCGGCCGCCGGCAGCAACGCCCGTGCGTCCCGGCGGCCCAGCGACAAGGCGATGGCCAGGCACCAGTAGGCGAGCAGGTAGACGTGGTTATCGGCGAGCGGCCAGTCCCAGGCGATGCGCCAGACGATCAGGAGCGTCAGCGCGGCCCAGGTGAACGGGGATACGAGGACTCGCGGTGCCACCAGTGCCAGCACCGCGAGGCCGAGGATGGTTGCGCGTACGCCCAACGGTCCCATTGGGCGTAACAGCAGCGTCAGAGCTGTCAGCCGCAGCGACAGCTCCATGGCGCCGTACCGCAACCGGCGGGCAGCGTGGCAATCACGGCACCAGGAGGAGGGGCAATGACCTGATACACCACGCTGCCGCCGGAGATCGATTGCAAGGGAAATCCGGGGCTGCAGTTCAACAAGGCGTCGGCGGCCCGCCCGGCATGTCGTCGATACGGCCGAGCGCGGCGCGGCATCGCAACGACCGCGCGAGCGACACGATCAACGCTTCTGCCCCGGGACAGGTGCCGATTCACGAGGCATGGGAAGTCAACCCCTGTGCCATCAGCCCAGCACGCAAACAATGCGGAACAATGCGGTCAATCGCAGCGTGGCCCCGGTTGTCACGCACCCTGACGCGGGTGGTCGCGGGATCTCGCGGGAACCGGCTATCGCGTCTTTCGGTGATGCCGCTCCGATGAGACGTACAGACCGGTGAATTCCGACTGTTTCACCGCCGTCGTGAGGTCGTGCGTGACCGTCTCTGGTTTCTGGACGGAATGGGCGGCTTGCGCGATAGGTATGGTGTGCCGCTGGTGCCGCTCTTCCGCCTGCAGCAGGCCGGCGAGCTCCTCGACGATCTTGAGGCAGCGACGACGGCATTTTGCGTCGTCGAGCGCGCCACTCTTGGCGCGCAGTTCGTCCACCAGCACGCGCACGCGGGCCATTCGCTTTTCAGCATTCGTCCGGATAACCTGGGTCACTGTTCAGGGTGTCAGCAAGAGTTTTTCGTGGCTCCTGAGATCCCGGCAATTACCTAAAACAATTACGCGTGCAAAAAAACTCCACTCGCCGGATACTCACACCTTGCATCCTGGGCGCACCCGGCAGATAGTTCCCGCTGTTTTGCATGCCTTGTCCTGCGGAGGACATTCATGGTTGTGACGCCTGCCGCTGGAGTATTTCTCGCCACCACAGCGGTTGCGGCTGTCGTCATCGTCTGGCTCCTGATCGACCGTTCACGGTGTGCAACGCAGGCGGCCCGCAACGCCGCCATGCTGCGCGCCGTTCCTGACCTCATGTTCCTGCAGACCCGTGACGGCGTGTACCTCGATTTCCACGCCTTTGACTCGAGCGTGCTGCTGGCTCCCCCGGAAGTGTTCCTTGGCAAGAACATGCGCGATGTGCTGCCCCGCCACGTGCTCGACATTGTCGAACCGATGTTCGACCAACTGTCGAAGAGCGATGGTCCGGTCGTCGGTGAATACCCGATGGAGATCGCCGGCGAGACGCGCTTTTATGAGGTGCGACTGTTCAACCATGACGACAAAGTGCTGACTCTCGTACGGGATGCGACCGAACGAACCAGAATGGCGGCCGCCCTGCGAGCCAGCGAGGAGCGCTATGCGCTGGCGACCATGGCGGGGCGGGCCGGGGTCTGGGATTGGGATCTGAAGAGCGACACGATCTACGTGGATCCCCGGCTGAAGGCGATCCTCGGCTTCAACGATCACGAGATCGGCGGCCGCGTCGACGAGTGGGCTCAACACGTCCATCCGGACGATCGCTCGATGACGTTCGCGCAGGTCCGTGCCCATGTCAGCGGTGACACGTCGTCGTTCGAAAGCGAGCATCGAATGATGCACAAGGACGGTTCCACCCGCTGGTTTCTGTCACGCGCGACACTGGTGCGCGACGAGACCGGAGCGCCGACGCGGCTTGTCGGAACCGACACGGACATCACCGAACAGAGGCAGGCAGACGAAACGCTGCACCGGCTGCAGATGGATCTCGACCGTGTGTCCCGGCTGGCGACACTGGGAGAATACGGCGCCGCCATCGCGCACGAAGTACGCCAACCGCTCGCCGCCATCGTCATCAACGCCGGCGCCTGTCTGCGGCTGCTGTCGCGTGAGACACCGGATCTGGCACAGGTCCGCGAGATGGTCGGAGACATCGCCGACGCTGGAAAGCGTGCGGATGCCATGCTGCGCCGTACCCGCGAGCTGTTCGGTCAGCCTTCCGTGGAGAAGCGACCGATCGACGTCAACAATGTGATCCGCGAAATTGCAATTCTCGCTGACGCGCGGCTGCGCGCAGCACGCGTCAGGATCGAGATGCACCTCGTCAAACACGTGCCGCCGATTCTCGGCGATCGCGTCGCGTTATCGCAGGTGTTGCTGAACCTGGTCGCCAACAGCATCGACGCCATGGCTGACGCCGAACCGCCCGACCGCGTGCTGACGGTCACCTCCTCGATCACGCATGACGCGACCGTGCAGATATCTGTTCGTGATCAGGGGGTCGGTCTGGAGGAAGTCGACACCGCCAGGATGTTCATGCCGGCCTATACGACCAAGCCGAATGGGGCCGGCGTGGGCCTGTCTATCAGCCGCACGATCATCGAGGCGCACGGCGGCACGCTGTGGGCCGTCCAGAACGACGGCCCAGGCGCGACGTTTTCGTTCGCGATTCCCGCGATGTCAGCGAGCGCTGTGCCCGTCTGACACGCGCTCGTCCAATGGACGTGTCTGGTGCAGGGGCTGGCGTGACAGCAGCTGCACGAGCGCGGCCACAGAGTTCACCTCCAGCTTGTGCATGACGCGGCCGCGATGGACCTTGACCGTCTTCTCGCTCGTGCCCAGCTCGTACGCGATCTGTTTGTTGAGCAGACCGCGGGCCACCAGTTCACACACTTCGCGTTCACGCTTCGTCAACCGCGCGATCAACCTTTCTGCATGGCGCGCGGCTTCTTGCTGCTGGCGCAGGTCAGTGGCGCGATGCGCCGCGCGCTCCACCGCCTCGAGCAGCTCGTCGGCGGCGACCGGTTTGACCAGGAAGTCGACTGCTCCTTCGCGCATCGCGCGTGCCGTCGAGGGAACATCGCTCTCGCCGCTCAGAAAAACGATCGGCATATCCAACCCACGGTGCTGGAGCGCCTGCTGTACGTCGAGTCCGCTCAAGCCGGGCATGCGCAGATCGAGCAGCAATACCGCCGGGGCCTCTATCGGCGGCCGTTCGAGAAACGTCTTCGCGGACGTAAATACCTCTACGGCAAAGCCGTGGACGCGCAGCAGCCGTTCGAGTGCCGTCAACACGTGCGGGTCGTCGTCGACGACGAATACATGAGGTGGGTTCCCCGTCATGAAGACGCCATCCTACCCGCTTCGTCAAGTTTCACGCCATCCTTCCCAGTGGCCCGCGCCCGGCGCGAATCTGGCAAGCGGCCGGCCACCCGCCTGGCGGACGGATCGGGTTCCACGATCGAGGCTGTTCTGCCCGCGGGATGACGCGGCCAACTTTGAGATAACGCGATTCAACGGAAGGTCACGATGAGTGTATCGCTGAAGACCGCGCGCCGACTTGCCGAAGCCTATCGGGTCGATAAGGGCCGCCGCTTCAAATTGAAGGAGATCGATACCGCCGACACCTGGGGGCTGGCGAAAGAGACGGCCCGGGAACGACTGCAAGAGGGCGTCGCCCTCCTGGCCGACGAACAGGAGAAGCTCTACGCGCAGGACCGGTGGGCCGTGCTTCTGATCTTTCAGGCAATGGACGCCGCCGGAAAGGACGGAACGATCAAGCACGTGATGTCGGGCATCAACCCCCAGGGCTGCCAAGTGTTCTCGTTCAAGCAGCCGTCGGCGCAGGACCTGGATCATGACTACCTGTGGCGGGCGGCGCAGTGTCTGCCCGAGCGCGGACGCATCGGCATTTTCAATCGCTCGTATTACGAGGAAGTGCTGGTCGTCCGCGTCCATCCGGAATACCTCGCGGCGCAGCGTCTGCCGGACAACGGTGGAAATCTGTGGAAGCGCCGGTTCGAAGAAATAAACAACTTCGAACGCTACCTGACGAACAACGGCACGAAGATCTTGAAATTCTTTCTGCACGTCTCGAAGAAAGAACAACAGCGGCGCTTTCTGGCGCGGCTCGACGAGCCGGACAAGAACTGGAAGTTCTCCATCAACGACATCGAGGAGCGGAAGTTCTGGAGCCAGTACCAGCGCGCCTATGAAGACATGATTCAGCACACGTCCACCGACTACGCGCCGTGGTATGTCGTTCCAGCGGACATTAAGTGGTTCACCCGTCTTGTCGTTGCCGCCGCCGTCGCGACGGCGCTCGAGGATCTCGATCTCGCATACCCGAAAGTATCGGCAGGGCGGCGGAGAGAATTGATGAAGCTGCGGGCGGCTCTTGCTGAATAACGAGCCGCCATTACGGCACGGTGTAGTCGAACGTCCGTAACTGCCGCTCCGACCCGGTCAGCACGTCGCCACCGAACTCCACGCGTGAGACCTGGATGCGGACGGTCGCGACGGGACTGCCATGCCGGCGCTCTCGCGCCGCGACCGCCTGCGCCAGCTTCGTCAGCAGCCGATCGGACGGCAAGAGGGCGGCGCGGTCCGCCGCCGCCTGCAGCGATGGAGCGATCACGAGCTGCTCCGACCGGCCCGGGGCTTCGACGACGATGCGCACGCGCCGAAAGGCGACGCCGTCGGTCGACGCAAACATTCCGAACCCGCCGCCCTTCCACGGACTCAAGTCCGCCGTGCGCGTGAGGACCACCTGCACGACCGCGACAGCGATCAGCGCGAGGACGGGAGCGTACACCCGCCAGGTCTGTAAGGAGCGTCGCCGGAGCGTTCGAGGGTAGGGAGGAGACATCGAGCAGGTCACACAGATGGCGCACGCGCGATGCAGCGGAACCCAAGATGGCAGGTGGTCGTGTCAACCGGCTCCGGAAACCGCGCGGCCGGCCTGTAGCGCCGACAATAGTTCGCCGAACAGAGATGCGAACCGCCTTTGATCACTTTGCGTGGAATGCGGACGCCCGGCTGGCGCGGATCGACGCTGTCGCCCTCGCCTCCGCCCCGCGGGTTGTGCGGAATGCAGCACGGTTTCGTCACATCGTCCGGATGCCGCGCCGTGTACCAATCGGTCGTCCACTCCCAGACGTTGCCGGCCATGTCGACCAGTCCGTAGGCGTTCGCAGGAAACGCGCCGACCGGCGACGTGCCTTCGTAGCCATCGATCTTCAGGTTCTGCCAGGGGAATTCTCCCTGCCAGAAGTTGGCCATCATGCGTCCATCCGGAGTGAGCTCCTCGCCCCACGTGTATTCCGCGCCGTCGAGGCCGCCACGCGCTGCGAATTCCCATTCGGCTTCCGTCGGCAAGGTCTTTCCCGCCCACGCGGCATACGCCTCCGCGTCGGCATAGGCGACGTGCACGACCGGATGATTGTCACGGCCGTTGATATATGAGTTCGGTCCGCGCGGATGTTTCCAGTCGGCGCCAAGCATGAACGTCCACCAGTTGTGGAAGTCGCCGAGGTCAACAGGTGTGCGTGGCTTCACGAAGACGAGCGACCCGGGGTGCAGCAGCTCAGGCCGCGCGTCGGGGTACTGCGCTGGATTGGGGGCGATCTCCGCAAACGTGACGTGTCCGGTCGCTGCCACAAATTTCTGAAACGACGCGTTCGTCACCGGGGTGCGATCCATCCAGAAGCCGTCTACCGTCACGCGATGCACCGGTGCCTCCTCCGGATAGTGTCGATCCGACCCCATCCGGAAGGTCCCACCGGGAATCCACACCATGTCTGGATGCGGCGGCGCCCCCGGTTCACCGCTGCTCATGCCGGCCTGACCGAGATTCGTTTCCAAAAGCAGACCGTTCGAATGACGACGATTGCACCGGGTGTCAAACGCGCGAGCTCGTCCACGTGTGGCGCGACGCGATTTCAAGAGTGGCGCCAGCAGAGCCCGGGTGACGACGTCACTGACTGACGAAATTCAAGGGAATTTTGCCGGTTGGCTCCGCGACATGACGCGGCGCAGCACGGGGCGGCGTGGCGCTGACGTGGGTCTCCGATCGACCGACCTACGCTCAGCGCAATTTCTTCCATAACGTTCTCTGGCACGTCCATTGAGAGGCGCCTCGGCACCAAACAACCGCTTCTGGACCCGAGCATGAGCAGCCCCAACGTGCTTCTCGTCCTTCTGGACGATGTAGGATTCGGCGCGCCGAGCGCGTTCGGCGGTCCGTGTCAGACTCCGACGGCGGAGCGGCTGGCAGCGGGCGGCCTGCGATACGTGCGCTTTCACACGACCGGTTTGTGCTCGCCGACGCGCGCGTCGCTGCTCACCGGCCGGAATCACCACGCTGTCGGTTTCGGCTCGATTACCGAAACGGCGACGAAGGCGGCGGGCTACAACTCGCTGCGACCGCGCACCTGCGTCCCGCTGCCTGAAATCCTGTCGCGCAACGGCTACGCCACCGCGCACTTTGGTAAATGCCATGAGGTGCCGGTGTGGCAGGCATCGCCGTCCGGGCCATTCGACTACTGGCCGACGCACAGCGGTTTTCAACACTTCTATGGCTTCATCGCGGCGGAAACGAACCAGTGGTTTCCGGCGCTGTTCGACGGCACCACTGCTGTCATGCCGCGGCCGCAGGTCGCCGACTATCACCTGACGGCGGACCTCGCCGACAGGACGATCCAGTGGATTCGCAAGCAGCACACTGAGCAGCCGCATGAACCGTTCTTCGTCTATTTCACGCCCGGCGCCACACACGCGCCGCATCAGGTGCCACGTGCGTGGGCCGACAAGTACAAAGGACGATTCGACGCCGGGTGGGATCGTGTGCGTCGCGATACCTTCATGCGGCAGAAACGGCTTGGCGTCGTTCCGGCGCACTGCACGCTGACACCGCGGCACCGTGAGATCCCGGCGTGGGAGGTCATGCCCGATGACCTCAAGCCCGTACTCAGGCGCGAGATGGAGATCTACGCCGGTTACCTCGAATACGCCGACCATCAGGTCGGCCGTATCGTCGACGCGCTCGCCGAACTCGAAGTGCTGGACGACACGCTGGTCTTCTACATCATGGGCGACAACGGCGCGTCGGGCGAAGGCACGATGAACGGCACGTTCGGCGAGGCGCCGCGTCCCGACGGACGATCGCCGCGCGAACCAACGGAATTTCTCGCGCGGAATCTCGACAAACTGGGCGGTCCCGACGCCTACAACCACTATGCAATCGGCTGGGCGCACGCCATGTGCACGCCCTTTCAGTGGACGAAGCAGGTCGCGTCACACTGGGGTGGGACACGCAACGGAACGATCGTGCACTGGCCGCGCGGCATTGCCGCCCGCGGCGAAATCCGCACTCAGTTCTGCCACGTGACCGACGTGATGCCCACCATCCTCGAGGCCGCCGGTCTTCGCCCGCCGACCGAAATCAACGGCGTGAAGCAGAAGCCGCTGCATGGCACGAGCATGCGCTATTCGTTCGAGGATGGGAGAGCGCGCGAGCGACACGACACCCAGTATTTCGAGATATTCGGTAATCGCGGCATCTATCACCGTGGCTGGTCGGCGGTCGCCAAACATCGCACGCCCTGGGATGTCAGCAGCACCGCGTCGCCATTCGACGACGACGTGTGGGAACTGTACGATGGCTCTCAGGACTGGTCACAGGCGCGGAACCTCGCCGATGCCATGCCGGTGAGACTCGCACAGCTGCAGCGACTGTTCGCCGCCGAGGCGCGCCGATTCCATGTCTTCCCGCTCGACGATCGCCAGGCGGAGCGGTTCGACCCCGACGTCGCCGGCCGGCCGACGCACGGCCGACGCCTGTCCGAGGTGATCTATCCCGGCATGGGCCGGCTCACCGAGCGCGCGACGGTCAACGTGCTCAATCGATCGCATTCGGTGATTGCCGAGATCATGACCCGACGCGGCGATGCCGGCGTCATCGTCAATCAGGGAGGGACCGCCGGAGGCTGGGCCCTGTCGCTGCAGGACGGACATCCGACTTACTCGTACAACTTCGCCGGTCTGAAAATGAGCACAATCGCCGCGTCCGCACCGCTGGGACCGGGACGCCACGTGCTGCGCGTGCAGTTCGAGTACGACGGCGACGGACGGGGTAAGGGGGGGGTGGCCAGCCTCTGCGTCGACGGCGCGTTCGCCGGCGCCGTTCGCGTCCCGCGGACGCACGACGTCAGCTTCTGGACGGGGCCCGAGCGGCGTGAGGGACCGCGGCCGGCGTATCGCGAAACGCCGCCCCGCGACAGTCGACGATTTACCGGAGTCGTCAAGTCGGTGCGCGTAACGCTGGGAATGGATCCGGACGACGAGCCGACGCGGCGGCGGTCGGCGCCGCGCGTGCCGGTGTCGTCGCGGGTACATGCCGCCGATTACCGGCGGCGACCGCCGCCGCCCGCTCTCGGCCGGTAGCTGCCAGCTCCGCTTCGCGTCGGTCCACTGCGCTGATACCCACCATAATCCCGCGAACGCTGGGTCCCCTGCGTACGGGCGGTACTGTCGCGATCGAGCTGCTGCCGGGTCGTGGCCTCAGGACGATTGACGGAGTTCCAGTCCCCACCCTGGTACTGCTGCCAGGATCCATCCTGACGACGGTAGACGTTACCGTCGCGTCCCGCGTAGACGTTGCCCTCGTCGGTGCGGATCGCCCGCGTGGTGTTGCCGGTGATGCGGTTCGTGTAGTGTGCGGTGCGCGCCCAGTCGTCGCCGCGCTGCACGTAACTCGATCCCCACTGTCCGTAGACGTTGCCGCCCTGCCGTGTTCGCGCGTAGGTTCCGGTTCGTGGGTTCCAGGCCTCCGCCACGCCCCGCGACCCATACGGGCCCCACGCTGTCGCGCCGCGCGCGTAGGTACCTGTGACCGGGTTGTAGCGCGCGCCCGCGCCGACACCGCCATACGGACCGTAGGCAACCGCGCCCCGGCCATAGGTGCCGTTCCAGGGGTTATACCAGGCGGAATAGCCGTAGGTCGGGAAGTACGGGTAGTAGATGCCGCCGTAGTAGTACGGCGGGTAATACCAGCCACTCCCCCACACCGCGCATCCCCATCCCACCATCATGCCGGTGTAGCCGGCGGTATAGGCGTAGGTGACCCATTCGTCGTTCGGATCGTCGTCCTGAACGGTGACATAGGTGACGTTATGCACGGGAGAACTCGGCGGGATCTTGTAAATCTCCGACGGGACCGTCGTTGCCACCTGCCATGGACCGTTGGCCGAGGATCCGGAAAACCAGACGCCCTGATAGCACAGGTAATACGTCTCGCCCACCTTGATCACGTCTTTGTCTGTGTTGACGGCCCGCTGCAGCGAAGTGGTCTCGATGGGTTGGAACTGCGGCTCGCCGTTGTAGCTGACGGCGGGAGCCTGCAGTTCCTTGCGATTCACACGGGCCTGCTGCGGCACCTGCGCGAGCAAAACAGCTTCGGCGGCCTGGCGGGTGCCCGGCACCGACGCCAGTACCCGCGAGCGCCCGAATTCGAGCGGGATCTTCTGAAAATCAGCCGGCAGCGAGAGCGACGCGAACGTCCACGGACCGTGAAAGTCCGCGGCCGAGAACCAGCGTCCGGCAACCAGGTAGTAGATATTCCCGTTGCGGCCAGCGCGGAAGACGTCGCTCTCGGTGTTGCTCACCCACAGCAGCGACGTATTGGGGACGGCCGTGTAGACGGGGGCACCGGTGAAGAGGATCAGCTCCGCCGGGGTCGTGCTCACGAACACGCTCGGCGTCTGCGCGGCAGTGACCGGTGCCCCTGGGACCGCCGCCTTGACGTCTTTGAAGTTCTCGTCCGCGGGCAACTTGCTGAAGCTTGCCGGCAGCTGGCCGGCGGGTTGCCAGGGGCCTTTGATGTTCGTGGCTTTCAGCCACGTCCGCTCGTGCCGCAGATAGAACGTTCGTGTGGCCTCGTGTTGAAACACGTCCCAGTTCGTATTCACCGCGAACTGGAGATCGTTGTTCTTGATCGGCGTCCAGATCGGATCGGAGTCGAAGTTGACGAGGATCGCCGGCGTCGTGCTGAAGAAAATCGTCGGCGGGTCGGTCTTGAGCCCGGCCGTGTCCTTGGGGATCAGAGTGCTCACGTCAAGGTTTGCCAGCAAGCGATCGAGGGGAAACTCGGGATGATCGGTGACCAGTTTGCTCGTCAGGCCGTTCATCAGGTCGCGGACCGTGTCCTTCGGCAGCGTCGCGAAATTGGTCTCGGTGATCCGTACGTTGGCGAGATGGACGAGGCGACGTTCCAGCGAGACCGACGTATCCGCCTCGAACTTGACGACCCCGAGCGAGGGTGTCGCCGTCGGCGAGGGCATATAGGAGACTGCCGAGTAGGCCACCAGCTGCTTGCGATCCGCCCAGCTCGCTACCTGCGGCCGATAGACTGTGACGTCGGCGCCGTCGATCGCATACGCCCGCGGCCACGACTCGCCCGTCGCCGGCTGCAACGTCCCGGTGGTCGCCCTGGCGGGCGGTTGTTTCGCCGGCACACCCGCCGCCGGTTGCGCCGGCGTGGTCGTCGCTGGTTTTGCCGCGGGCGTCGTCGTCGGTCTGTCCGGCGCCGTGGTTGCTGGTTTCGCCGGCGCAGCAGCCTGCAGCAGCAGTAAGGCGACGAGCGCGACCGGTGCCATCGTCGCCTCTACTTCTTCACAGGTGGCGGAAAATTCTTGAGAATCTTCTCGACAGCCTTGGTCACGTTCTTGTCGCGCTTGTCGGCTTTGGCGTTGGTGTCGAGCTCTTTCACCCCCATGCCGCGCCAGACCATCTGGTTCGTCTTCGCGTCGGCGGCGTCGATGATCAGGCTGCCGACCAGAACGTCATAGACGCGAACGTCGGTCGTTCCCCAGCCAGCACCCCAGCCCCAGCCATACGGACCGCCGCCCGTACTCCAGGCGGTGATGTCCTTCTGTTTGTCGAGCGCGACGTGATACGTCACGAACACATCGGGCGTCGCGCTCTTGGTCAGCCCCTTCGTCGCCAGCTGCGCCTCGATCGCGTCGGTGATTCGCTGATCCATCAGCGGGTTGCCGACCGGCGTCCCCTCTTTCATCGCGTAAGTCTTGAAGGTCGCGAATTTCGCGGTCTTGTCGAAATCGAAACTAGTCTTCTGGGCCCACACCAGCGCGGGTGCGAGCACCACCAGTACTGCAAGCGCAAATCTCTTCATGCCTCTGCTCCTCACCACTCGCCGGGGCAAGAGGCGCGCCGCGTTGCCAGCCCACGTCGCGCCACCTTTCGTGCGTCTTTTCGCACCGCGGCCGTTGCGCTCCGCGACATGTCGTGAGTTCTGCGCCGCATACCGCGGCATCTCGACCGCTCGTAGCTGGGACGGGGGTGGGTGTATTTACCGCGCCGCCCCGGACTCAGCCGCGTCAGATGGCGCGTCTTGTGCGGTTGGGCAGCGGGTAAGCGATCACGACGCCGGCGGGCCGTGCCGTCCCGCCGCTTTGTCTCTCAGCACGTCGTCGATCGCCGCGAGCAGAGAGTCTTCGTCGAACGGCTTGACGAGGATTCGGATTCCATCGCGTTGTGACGCCTCCGACGCAACCGTATCGTCGTCACCGGTAATGAAAATGATCGGCAGGTCGTATCCCCGCTGCGTCAGGTGCTCGCGAAAGTCGAACCCGGTCATTTCTGGCATGCGCACGTCGACCAGCAGGCAATCGACGGCATCGGGCGTCGCCTGCTGCAGAAACTCCGTGGCGGACTCGTACGCCTCGACGAGAAAGCCGCACGCGGTGAGCATGCGCACCAACCCGCGGCGAACCGCCTGGTCGTCGTCGATTACGCCGACTGTCGCGTCACCCATACACGCGGGGCGCGAGTCTCCAGCCTCGGTAGCGTGAAATGGAATTCGGCGCCACGCTCCGGTGCATCCGCGGCCCAGATCCTTCCACCATGCGATTCGACGATCGATCGTGCAATCGACAGACCCATGCCCATCCCTGACGGCTTCGTCGTGAAGAACGGCTCGAACACCCGCGACTCCGCGCCCGTGGGCAGCCCGCCGCCGCTGTCGCGGACGAGCACGTGGGCCATCCGCCGGTCGCTCAGATGCGTGCCGAGCACCACGACGTGCGGCCCGTCAACGGACATCGACGCCGACTCCAGGCTGTTGAGCAGCAAATTCAACACGACTTGCTGCAGCTGCGTATGGTCACCTTCGACGACCACGGCCATCGGCGAAAGATTCAACGTCACCATCACTCGACGGATGATCGAATCGCTCGCCAGCAGGCGGGTGACGTCGCGTACGAGATCGTTGACATCGACGGGGCTGCGCTCGGTTGGTTGCTTGCGCGCCAGATCGCGCATTTTGCCGATCATGGTGGCGGCGCGCTTGTCGTCCTCGACGATGTCGCGAACGATCTCGCGCAGCTGGACGACCGGCACGTCGTCGCGCGACAGGAGATGTCCGGCCGCCCGGGCATTCGCCAGGATGCCCGTCAACGGCTGGTTGAGCTCGTGCGCGATCGACGCCGCGAGCTCGCCCATGGCCGACACGCGTGTCAGATGCGCGAGATGTTCGCGCATACGCCGCACTTCCGCCTCGGCGCGCCGGCGCGCGGCACGCTGCACGAGAAGCATGATGATCAGCGCGCACTGCACGGTGAGCAGAGCGCCGGCAACGACAACCAACATCGACAATTGACTCTGGTATCCCCGACTGCGTGAGCGGCGCGGCGCATCGATAACTCCGACGGGCCGTGCCGCCGATTACGATTATGGGAGGCAAAAATACGCCGAACTGCAGTGCCGATGCAACGGCGATGAGGCGTTTTCTGCGCAACGAAATGAGGGCAGTGACCCTGCCGCCGCCTCGCCACCTGACGACAGCGAACTCGAACGTGCGCGAGAGTCCCACCCACGAAATGTCGTGGGTGCGGGCCCACCGCCAATTCCGGGACCGACGCGACGGCCGGCAACCCCGCTGCGAATCGATGTTATGGTTGCGTGGCCGCGAGTGGGTCCGTCGGCGGCGGCCCAGGATCCGAACCGACCGCGGGGGAATGCGTGAGCTATCAGGACGCCACATCGCTGCCCGGAAGTCGACTCGAACCGGCAAGTGAGCTACTGCGGATTCAGGCGGTTCGAGGACTCCGTGCGCTCGGCCCGGCCTGTGGCGTCGGCGCCGCCTACTACGTCGGCTGCCTGGCCGGATTCGCGATGCGGTTTCCGGGGAGCGGGATCTCGTTCTTCTGGCCACCGACCGCGGTGCTGGCGGCAGCTCTTCTCGTCTCCGCTCCGCGCGCGTGGACTCACTTGCTCGTCACCTCGTTCATTGCGCATGCGATTGCGCATTCACAGGATGGAGTGCCGGTCGCGGCCTGGCCGATCCAGTTCCTCGGCAATGCGTCGCAGGCTGTGCTCGCGGCGTGGACCGTGCGTCGCTATTCAGCATCGGCAACCCTTTTCGGGACACCGCGCAGCGTCCTGGTGTTCATCGGTGGTGGGTGCATGCTCGCGCCCGCCGTCGCGTCGGTGCTGTCCGCATCGGTCTACGTCAGCCTCGACTGGGCGTCCAGTTTCGCCGACGCCTGGCGCGCGCGGACGATCTCCAATGCCATCGCCTCGCTGACGATCATTCCGTCGCTGGTGATGGTGTGGACGGTGCTGCGGCAGAGGCCACGCATCAGGGCCTCACGCATCGCCGAGTTTGCGGCGCTGCTGCTCGCCGTCATCGTCGTTGATCTCGCGATCCGCACAATACAGCGCGCCGATACCTTCGGCATCGCCGTGGCGCTCTTCGGGCCGGCGCCGCTGCTGCTCTGGGCAACGGTGCGGTTTGGCGGCACCGGACTGGCGTTTACGCTGCTCTGGACGACGCTGCTGACCGTTTTCTCGGCCTTGAACGGTCACGGCCCGCTCGCCGCAGGCACACCGGAAAACGCGGTCCTCGGCGTACAACTGCTGCTGACGGCGAACGCCGTACCGATGATGCTCGTCGCCGGCCTGCTCGAACAGAACCGCGCCGAGCACCGCTCGCTCGTCGATCTCGAACAGCAGAACCGGGCCATCCTGCGTGCGCTTCCCGATCTGCTGTTCCTCCAGAATCGAGACGGCACCTGGTCGTGGAGCTACTCGCGCGGGGCAAAGAGTTTCGTTCCGGCGTCAACAGCCGCAGACGCCAGTTTTCACGAATTCGTGCCGACGGCAATCAACCCGGCGCTGTCGAAGACGGAAACATTCAGCACCGACGCGCCGCTGGTCATCGAGTACACGCAGACGCTCGGCGGCACAGCACGGCGGCTGGAAGGCCGGTTCATTCGCGTCGATGCCGAGCGGTCGCTCGCGATCATCCGCGACATCACGGAGCGGTGGGAGTCGGAACAGGTGCTACGCGCCACGGAGCAGCGCTACGCCCTGGCGACCGCCGCCGGGGGCATCGGCGTCTGGGAGCTCGACTTCCAGACACGGGAAGTGCGCGTCGAAGGCAACCTGATCGAACGGCTCGGGTACGACCGGTCGACGGCCGGAGTGCGGTTCGATGACTGGATGTCGCTGTTGAACCCCGGCGATCAGCTCGACGCCTACTCGCAGCTGGACGCATTTCTCAGCGGCAGGACGAGAACGCTCGACGCGCAATTCCGCATGGTTCACCAGGACGGCTCGCTGCGCTGGATCGCGGCGAGCGGCGTCGTCACCGACACGCTCAACGGCCGACCATGGCGGGTTCGCGGAACCTATGCCGACATCACCGATCGCAAGGAATCCGAGCGTGCGCTGGCCGAAGCCAACGCTGCGCTGGTACGCACCGGACGGATTGCGGCGATGGCCGCATGCAGCGCGTCGATTGCGCATGAGCTCAGCCAGCCGCTGACGGCAATCGCCGCCAATGCCAATGCCTGCCTCCGCTGGATCAACGCGACCGAACCCGGTCCGGCCGTGCGCCTCCGCCATGCGTTGCAGGACGTGCTCAACGACAGCCGCCGCGCGACGCAGATCGTGGCTCGAACGCACGCGATGTTCTCAAACCGGCCGGTCGACCGCCAGCGTTTGAATGTGAACGAAGTCGTCCGCGACATCGTCGACGTGGTCCGCGAACGTGTACGCGAGTCACAGGTGCAGATCGATCTCAAGCTGAACGATGTTGTGCTACCGGTAATGGCCGACCGTATCCAGATGCAGCAGGTGCTGCTCAACCTGATCGTCAATGCGATCGACGCGATGCGCGAGTCCGATCAGCCGCGAGTGCTGCACATCCGGACGCGCCGCGGCAAGCGCTCCGCGATCCTGAGCGTTCGCGACACCGGCAAAGGACTCGATGGGGATGGCGCCCCGCGAGTATTCGAGCCGTTCTACACGACGAAGGTCGGCGGCACCGGTATGGGCCTGACCATCAGCCGCGCAATCGTGAGCAGCCATGGCGGCGCGCTCTGGGCCGTGGCGAACGTCGATCGTGGAGCGACCTTCACGTTCCGCATTCCCCTCGCCGACGCCGCACAGACCGTCTCGTAGGTGCCGGTACGCCGGTCACATGACGCGGCGTGGCACCCCGATCGTCGGCAGATACACGTGCGCGTGGGTGCCGAACGGTCTGATCTCCTGCACCTGCATCGTGCCACCAAGCTTGTTCACCACGGTGACGATATCGGCGAGCTCGACGTCTATGCCGGCAGCGGCTGCGGCGTGCGAGTCGTCCGCCCGAGGGACAGGCCCGTCATGCATGCCCGCGCCGGTATCTGAAACGATCAGCACGGCCCAGTTGCCGACGCGAGGCTGCCCCGGCAGGTCCGCCGTCTCGTCGAGGGCCATCGTCGCCACTGTCAGCGCACCGCGGCCGGCGGTCGCCTTCTTCGCGTTGACGACGAGCGCGAGCAGCAGCCATTCGAGTACAGCAAGATCAGCGCGCGCGACGGGACGCGACGGAGACAAATCGACATACACACGGACGCCCGGACCGAGGATGCGCTCGATGACACCGCGCGTCTGGTGAACGAGTCCGTTCAAATCGACGCGGCCTGTTTCGCCGCTTCGTCGGGCAAATGCGATGAGCTCTCGCGCAGCGTCGAACCCGTTGTCGATGACCGCATTCATCGCGGTGCAATCACGGTCGAGTTCGTCGTTCTGGGGAAGCCGCGTGCGCAAGGATTCGAGTCTGCGATCGATTGCCGCGAGATCATGCCGCAGATCGTTCGCCAGTTGGAGGACCGCCAGTGGAACCAGGGGTGGGAACCGCGGCTTATTGCCGTTCTCGAAATCCATTCGCGACGAAGCGAGCATCGTACGCGAGGAGGGTTGCCCGTCCCATTGATTCGGATCAACGCCGTTGACATCCGTCAACGTCGCACGCATCGCTCATCGTGTCACACCGCAGCCGCGAGCCGGTCGAAGCGTGAGCGGTTGACGACACGCGCGACGTGCGGCGCGGGAAACGTGACGATGCCGTCACGCTCCAGCCGGGCAGTCGCTCGGCTCACCGCTTCCGGCGACAGTCCGAGGAAGTGGCCGATGTCCGCGCGACTCATCGGCACATCGATGCGCGATGATTCGCTGGCGCGATGAGACTCCAACATGCGCAGGAACATCACCAGCCGTCCAGGCGCGTCACGCCGTGCCATGACGATGCGGTGGCGCTGCGATTCGCGCAGCTCATGCGTCACCTTGCATAGGAACTGCATCTCGAGTTCGGCGTCGTTGCGCATCGCTTCGGCCAGCGCAGGACGCGGAAAACGATAGATCGTCGCGTCGGTGATCGCCTGCGTGGTGTTGACGTAGTACCCGCCTTCGGCGAGACCGAACACGTCGCCCGGAAATAGAAATCCCATGACCCGACGTTTGCCGCTGGGCAGATCGCGGAACGACTTGACCACACCGCGCCGCACCAGGAATATGTGTTCGGCAGGAGTGTCCGCGCGGTAGACGACGCCTCGCGCCGACGGATGCAGTTCGGAGGCGATGCGCATCAACTCCGCCTGCTGCCGTTCCGTCAATAGCTGCACGACGTGGCCGCTCGTACCGCCGAAGGGTATGGCACGCATCGTCGGCCGACCGGTTCGCGCCGGTTCGGACGGAGTCGACGGTCTGGCGTCCGACGTATTGGCATTGCTCCACAGTTGCCGTATCAAGGTCCACCACCTATCGCGTCTGCTCACGGAATCCCGTGACCTGTCGGGCCGGGGGCGCGAAAAGCGCAACAAAAAAAACGCCCGTCAGACTGGAACGCGCCGACTGTGAAGGCACGCCGCGTGCCGGAACCGTTTGCTACTGTCTCAACGCATAAACGAAGAGATTGTTGCCGGCAGACACGGCCACGTACTGCTTTCCATTGACTGAATAGGTCATCGGCCCCGACGCGACCTGTCCACCCACCATCGACTTCCACAGCAGCGCGCCGCTCTTCGCATCGAGTGCGAAAAAGTACCCTTCGCGTCCACCAGCGAACACGAGGTCCGTCGCGGTCGTGAGGACACCGGAATCCGTGACGTCATTCATGCGGAACTCCCATTTCCGCTGGCCGGTTTTCGGATCGACCGCCTGAATCGATCCGTAGCCCTCCGACGGCAGCCGCGTATTGGTCGCCCCGCCGACCATTGGCGGCAACGACATCGTCGGAAACGTACCGGCGAAGAACTGCCCTTCGGTGAACTCCACGGATTTCGGACCAGGCGTTTTGCGATACACGGAGAAGGTATCTGCCCACGTCGGGATGTAGAACAGACCGGTGCGGGGGCTGAATGAGGGGGAGTACCAGTTCGTCGCCCCCTGGTTGTTCGGGTAGACGAGGGTTCCCTGCGGAGTTGGATTGAGCACCCTGTGCGGGCGCCCGTTCGCGTCCCAGCCGTCGACCCAATTCACTTTGGTGAATGGGGTCGCACCGAGAAACTGGCCGTTGGTGCGATCGATCACGTAGAAGACGCCGTTGCGATTCGCCGTCATCAGCACTTTGCGGGTCCGACCCGGCTGACCGCGTGACGCCGTTCCTTCGGGCCACTGGATCTCCGCCAGCACGGGAATCTGGGTCGCGTCGTAGTCGAACTCGTCGTGTGGCGTGAACTGGTAGTGCCACTTCACCGCGCCGGTGTCCGGATCGAGCGCGATGACCGAGTCGGTGTACAGGTTGTCGCCCGGGCGGCCATCTCCATTCCAGTCCGGCCCAGGATTGCCGACGCCCCAATACATCAGATTCAGCTCGGGGTCATAACTTCCCGTCGTCCAGATCGGGCCACCGCCGGTTTTCCACGCGTCACCCGACCATGTTTCACTGCCGCGCTCCCCCGGCGCGGGAACGGTGTAGAAGCGCCACAGTTCCCTGCCATTCTTCGGGTCGAGTGCGATGACGTATCCGCGGATGCCGTACTCGCCACCTGCCGGTCCGAGAATCAGCTTGTCCTTGACGACGAGTGGGGCGACGGTAAAGGAATAGCCGGCTTCAGGCCGATCGAGCTGGACGTTCCATTCCACGGCACCCGTCTTCGCATTCAGCGCCAGCACACGGCCGTCGATCGTCCCCATGAACACGGAGTTGCCAAGCACCGCGACACCGCGGTTGACACGCCCGCAGCAGACGCGCGCCGCCGGCGCGATGTTGTGGTTGTAACGCCAGAACTGTCGCCCGGTCACGGCGTCGAGGGCGACCACGTCGTTCGGCGGACTGACGGTGTACATCACGCCGTCGACGACGATCGGCGTGGCTTCGAACTTGTCGGCGGCGCCAAGGGAACGGACCTGAAAGACCCACTCCAGATTGAGGTTGCGGACGTTGGCAGGCGTGATCTGATCGAGCGTGCTGTAGCGCTGGCCGTTGTAATTCCCGGAATAGGTCAGCCAGTTCTGCGGCTCTTTCGCGGCGTTGAGAATCCGGGACGAGGTAATCGGCTGCTGCGCGTGAAGCGCGGTGGCGGCCAGCAGCGCGACGAGACAAACAATCCGTTTCATCGATTAGCCCTTGGGCGTCAGCAGGTACGCGACCAGGTCAGCGACTTCCTGTGCCGTCAGACGACCGCGATAGGACGGCATCGGCGACGGCAGAAACCCGGACTCCTTCACGTCCGACTTGAGAAACGACCGCAGGTTCTTCGCCTCGTCGTACAACTGGATGGAGAAGGTGTCCTGGTTGAGCAGCGTGCCGCGAATGGCACCGCCCGTTTTCGGCGTCACCTGGAACACTCGAAACGCCGGCACGATGTCGGCGTTCGGTTCGAGGATCGACCGTTCGAGTGCAGCGGGATCCGGCTGCGGCGGACCAAATCCCTGTGTTGGCACCGCAATCGCGCTCAGGTCCGGACCGCTCGTGCCGCCCGCACCGCCGGCGCGATGGCAGGCCACGCAACCGCCCTTGCCGGCGAAGATCTCACGGCCGTGAACCGGATCACCCGTCACGTCGTTTCCGCGCGGTGCGACCGCGCCCGCGGCTACGGCCGTTGGCGACGCACCGACCATCGAGCGGAGAAACGCGACAACGGCGAGTGCCTGCGGATTGGAAAAGCGGTGCTGCGGCATCGACGTGCCCGGGATGCCGTTCTGAATCAGCTTCGCCACGTCGTCATCCGTCGTCGCGCGCCGGAGCTGCTTGAACAGCTCGACACCGGGCACGCCGGCACCGTCGTTGTTGTGGCACCGGCCGCAGTTGTTCTCGTAAAGCGTGCGCCCTTCCGCGATCTGCTCGGCCGAGTAGCCGTGCTGCTGCGCCCTCAGCGGCGCGCTGACGCTGGCCATAGCGGCAACGAACAGACCTCCGGCCGCAACATAGAAACTCTTGCGACAACGCATGTGGTTAATTTTATGCGACGAATGAAAGCGACTGGGCGGTGTGCTGGCTACGCGATTGCCGGGGCCTGGCGTGGAGGCCGGGTTGCGCCGCGCGATGCGTGGCGTGTAGGCGATGCGTGGCCTGTAGGCCGGGTTCCGCCGCGCGATGTAGCCATCGCGGCGGACCCGGCACCCTGTGTTTCTAAGCCCAGCGGAAACCTTGCTTCGACAGCGGCAGCGTGCGCACGCGGACGCCGCTGGCCGCATAGATCGCGTTGCCGACCGCCGAGAGAATCGGCGGCAGCGACGGCTCGCCAAGGCCCGTCGGCGAGTTGTTCGACTTGATCCAGTGCACTTCGATGACCGGCGGCGCCTGGTTCATGCGCAGCATCGGGACGGTGTTGAAGTTCTGCTGCACTGCCTTGCCGCCGTCGAACGTAATCTCCTGCATCATGTGGCTGATGCCGTCGATGACGCCGCCCTGCACAAGGTTCTCGGCGTGGATCGGATTGATCACCTGACTGCCGATGTCGCCCGCCACCCACACTTTGTCCACCTTGATGCGCTTCTGCGAATCGACGGTGACCTGGGCGACTTCCGCGAAGTAGCCCTGGTGGCTGAACTGGAATGAGATGCCCATTCCGGTGCCCTTCGGCAGCTTGGTTTTGCCCCAGCCCGACTTCTCGGCCACGAGCTTCAGTACCTCGCTCATTCGCTTCGCGTTGAAGCCATCGCCACCGCGCTCGGGCATCGGGATGATCTCGTTCGCCAGCAGATCGAGCTTGAACTGATACGGGTCCTTCCCTGCCGCCACCGCCAGCTCGTCGATGAACGACTGGAACACGAACGACCAGCCGTTGGTGCCCGGCGCGCGCAGCGCACCCGTCGGCGCGCCGAGCGGCTGTGCCGATTCGACGAACTCGAAGTTCGGCACGAACCGCGCCGGGAACTGGACGCCGCTGATGTTCGCCGAGGAGGCGTAGCGGATGCCGCCCTGAGGGTTCGGCTCGCCGAAGGTCACGAAGTGGTTCTTCCACGCCACCAGCTTGCCGTTGGCATCCACGCCGCCCTTCAGATAGTGGAAGCCGCCAGGGCGATAGAAGTCGTGAGTCATATCGTCCTCACGCGTCCACAGCAGCTTCACGGGTGTCGGGCTGATCACCTTGGCGATGGCTGTGACTTCACCCACGTAATCGTTCGTCAGGCGTCGGCCGAATCCACCGCCGGTCTTCATCAGATGCAGGGTCACGTTGGCCGGCTGCACGCCGGCCACCCGCGCACCCAACGTAACGCCGCCGGCGGGAATCTGGCTTGGCGCCCACACTTCGAGCTTCCCGTCTTTGAGCTGCGCCGCACAGTTCTGCGGCTCGAGCGGCATGTGCGCGATGAACGGATACGAGTAAGCCGCTTCGACGACCTTGGCGGCGCCCTTCAGCGCGGCATCGGCATCGCCGTCCTTCCGCAGGGTGTTCATCGGCGCGCCCTTGCTCAGCTCGTCGGCCTTCGCCTGGAAGCCGACGCTGCTCTGCGCGCTGGTCGGATGGTCAGCCCACGTGACCTGCAGCTGTTTGCGGGCGGCGTTTGCCTGATACCAGCTGTCGGCGACGATGGCGACGCCCGGCAGGACCTCCTGCAGGTTCGTGCCGCCTTCGACGATGAAGGCGTGACGGACGCCGGGCAATGTCTTGATCTGATCGAGGTTCGCGCTCGCCACCTTGGCACCGAAGACCGGCGCCTTCTGGTAGACGGCGTAGAGCATCCCCGGCAGCGTGAAGTCGATGCTGAAGACCGGCTTGCCGGTGACGACCGCAGCCGTGTCCACACCTTTTCGCGGCGTGCCGATGATCTTGTAGTCCTTCGGATCCTTGAGCGGTACGGCGTTGAGCGCCGGCACCGGAAGCTTTGCCGCGTCTGCGGCAAATTCGCTGTAGTTCGCCGTGCGCTTGCTGGCCGCGTGCGTGATCTTGCCTGACGCGGTGGTGAGCTCGCTCTGCGGCACACTCCACTTCTGCGCGGCGGCTGCGAGCAGCGTCTGACGCACCGCGGCGCCGACCTGACGCAGCGGCGTCCAGTTCTGCGGCGTCGAGAAGCTGCCGGCCGCGAGCTGCGAGCCGTACTTCGCCTGATCGGCGTCCGCCTGTTCGACGACGACGTTGGCCCAGTCGACGTCGAGCTCGTCGGCAATGATCATCGGCAGCATGTTCTTCACGCCCTGGCCGATCTCAGGGTTCTTGTTGATGATGGTGACCTTGCCGTCGGGCATGAACTTGATGAAGGCGTTCGCCTGCATCTGACCGGCCGGGGGGCCCTGCGCGAAGAGGTCCGCGTCGAGGTTGATGGCGACGACCATGCCGCCGCCGGCGAGCGCGGTGATCTTGATGAAGGAGCGGCGAGTGACGACCAGATTCTTAGTCATGGCTCCTCCTCTACTGCGCGGCGCCGCGTGCCGACGCGGTCTGCGTATCGCGCACCGGTCCGTTGGCTGCGCGATGGATGGCGGCGCGGATGCGCGTATAGGTGCCGCAACGGCACAGGTTGCCACTCATGGCCGTGTTGATGTCCGCGTCGGTCGGCTTCGGATTCTTGGCGAGCAGCGCCGCGGCCGACATGATCTGACCGGCCTGGCAGTAGCCGCACTGGGGGACGTCGATGTCCTGCCACGCAATCTGCAGCGGGTGATTCCCGTTCGCCGACAGGCCTTCGATCGTCGTGATCGCGGCGTTGCCGATGGTCGAGACCGCCGCCTGACAGGACCGTATCGCGGTCCCGTTCCGGTGCACCGTGCATGCGCCGCACTGGGCGATGCCGCAGCCGAACTTGGTGCCCTTCAGGTTGAGGACGTCTCTCAGGACCCACAACAGCGGCATGTCGCCCGGGACGTCCACCGTGGTGGCCTTCCCGTTCACGGTCAGAGTGAATGGCATAGCGTTAACTCTCAGTAAGAAAGGGAGATCGCCTCGATCGGGCGACAGTGCAACCGGCTTATTAGACGGGTTTTGAGTCCTAAAAGCAAGGCAGCCCGGCCCCGAAGCTCCAGCGCCCGAGCGCCGATAATTACAAAAGCCCGATGCGTCGAATCCTGATACTGCTCGCGCTGATGGTCCTGTTTACACGGGTGACCGTTGCACAATCGTCATCGGCATCGGCGCCGGTGGAGCCGGCCGTCCCCTTCGACGTCTGGCTGGCCGAGCTGATCCACGAAGCCAACGACCGCGGCTACAGCGAGTCGCTCATTCAGGACACGCTGGTCGGTCTCGAGCCGCTGCCGCGCGTCATTCAGGCAGACCGCAGCCAGGCCGAGCTCACGCCCGGTCTGGCGCGCTACCTGTCGACGCGCATCACCCGAGCGGTCGTCAATCGCGGGCGCGCCATGGCGAAGGAGCACCGCGCCCTGCTTACCAGGATTGAAAAGGAGTACGGCGTCCAGCGCCGCTTCGTCCTCGCGATCTGGGCCATGGAATCACGCTATGGCCGCCTGACGGGTCGGGAGCCGATCTTCCGCGCCCTCGCCACACTTGCCTGGGAACCGCGGCGCGCCGACTACTTCCGCGGCGAGCTGTTCAACGCCCTGACCATGGTCCAGCGGAAGCACATCGAGCCGGCGGTCATGACTGGCTCGTGGGCAGGGGCGATGGGCCAGACGCAGTTCATGCCGTCCAGCTACCTGAAGTACGCCGTGGACTTCGACGAGGACGGCCGGCGCGACATCTGGAAGTCCGTGCCCGACGCCCTGGCGTCGATCGCGAATTACCTGAAAGGGTTCGACTGGAAGACCGGCGAGACGTGGGGACGCGAGGTCAAGGTGCCGGCGGCAGCGCGCCGGCGCATCACCGCTGCCGACGTGAAGATGCGCTCCGACGGGTGCTACGCCATCCGCAACATGACGGAGCGCAAGAAGCTGTCGGAGTGGAAGACCTGGGGCGTCGTGCGCGCCAACGGCAAGCCGCTGCCGTCCGGCAACCTGAACGCCAGCCTGGTGACCACCGGCGACGGCCATACGTTCCTCGTCTATCAGAACTACGAGGCGCTGCTCGGTTACAACTGCGCGCACTATTACGCGCTGTCCGTTGCGCTCCTCGCGGACAGGCTGCAGTAAGCGCGCGCCGCGGCGTTACGCGAACTCAGAACCGAACAGGAACATGAACATGAACACGAACTGAGAACGGAGAACCTGGAAGTGTGAACCGCTCTGTTTAGTTGACGGGGACCTTCTTCTTCAATTCCTCGACCCAGTCCACCACGACCTTGATTTCGGCGCGCTCGCTGGTCGAATCGCTCTTGATACTGATGAATCGCCGGTCATCTGCGGAGACGTCGTAGGCTCGGTTCGCGCCACCCAGCTGCTGCGGCAGCGTCGCGACTTTTTTCGGCGTCGACGGAACAAACGCGCCGTTGGCTTCGGTGAACGCGACGCTCATCACCGATTGGTCCAACGCCAGATAAAACAACTCCTTGCCGTTGTGCGCCCAGAGCGCGCGTGCGCCGCCCTGTTCGGACGCCTGCCACTTGCCCTTGCTGACATCCGGGAACGGGCGTACGTAAATTTCAAAGCTTCCCGATTCGTCGGACTGGTACGCTATCCATCGCCCGTCGCGCGATACCTCCGGACTCCGCTCCCGGAACGGACTCTCAATCAGCTTCTTGACCGGGCCCTTGCCGTCCACATCCATGACGACAATGTCCTCGCCTGCCCGAGCGACAACGTACTTGCCGTCCGGGGTCACCGAGGGTTGGTCGATTCCTTCCAGATTCCCGGAGATCTTCTGGGCCGTACCGGTGCCGTCGGCGGGCTGCACATAAATTGAGGATGTGCCGCTGTCGCGCCGGGACACGAACACGATCCGGCCGTCCGGCGTCCATGCCGGTTGAGTGTCCTCGGCCGAATCAAAGGTGACGCGCGTCGGCGTCTGGCGGCCGAGCGACAGCACCCAGATGTCGCCGCCTTCGCTGCCCTGATCACGGACGTCGAGCGCCACGCGCTGTCCCGTCGGGTCGACGCGCACCGAGAAAAACGCGCGACGCGGAATTCCGACCGGCTCGACTTTGCCGGCACGGTCCACCCAGACGAGTTCGGAAGCGCCGGCCCCCGAACCGGGGAGGTACATCAGCGTTCCTGTGCGCGAGACGCTGTACTGAACCGCGCCACCGGTTTCGACCCGGACACCCTCGACGACGGGCACCGGTGTGCCCTGGATCTGCATGCTGTCCTCGTCGAACTTCACAGCCCAGAGACTGTTACCCCGAACAAACACCAGATGGCCCGTCGGCAGCAGCCGCGCGCCAGCGCCGGGCAGCAGCTTCCGCGACGTCTTGCTGCCAATCTCCATCACCTCGATGTCGCCGCCATCAGGGCGAGGCAACGACGACGTGTAGAGGATCGCCCGGCCACCGGACAGCAGCTGCGGATACCAGAAGCGGCGCCCCGCCTGAGCCTTCGCCAGAACGGTCTGCGCTCCTCCGGCGGCCGGAACGATGCTCAGCGTCGTTCCAGCCAGAGCGATCGTTCCATCACGCCAGTCGCCACCGCGCGGCGGCTCCGCCAACGTCGTAATCGTCTCAGAGGGACCACCGCTGACCGGCACCTTCTTCAAGGTGTTGTTCACGACGTACGCGATCCACTGGTTGTCGTCCGAGAAAAACGGCGCTTCGCTGGGATTTGCTTCGCCGATGACCGCGGCGTCGAACTGATCGATCCGCCGCGCGAACAGACGCATGCCGTCACGCGCTGTTCGATACACGAGCGTCTGACCGTCCGGCGACACAGCGACCATCGTGCCCGTCGAGAACGGCAGCAGATCACCCGTCGGCAGCACGATCGAGAAGCGCTTCGCCCCGACCGGCGCGACCGCCGGCCGGCTCAAAAACCACGTCAGGCCGCCGGCGGCAAGTGCGGCAACCACGACGCCGGCCGGCCAGGCGAAACTGCGGCGCGGCGACGGCATAGCTGCCGGCGCGGCCGCCACGACCGTCTCGAACGCACCGTCAAGCGCGAGGCGCACGTCCCCGATGTCGCGAAACCGTAGCTTCGGATCCTTCTTCAGGCATCCTTCGAGCACGGCTCGAACCCGCGGCGGAGTGGACGCTGGCAACGCGGCCCATTCGGGCTCCGACTTGAGCACGGTCGCCAGCACCTCAGTGACGTCGCTGCCGGGGAAGGCGTGCTGACCAGTTAGCATTTCGAACAGCACGCAGCCAAACGCCCAGACGTCAACACGTCGATCCGTCGCGCGCCCGCGCGCCTGTTCCGGTGCCATGTACGCGGCCGTACCCAGCAACACCCCCACCGTGGTCATTGCCGGGCTGACGACGGTCGGCGACATCGTCCCGTTCGAAACGTTCGACCCGTTCGAGGCGTTCGGATCGCTCAGCTTCGCAAGACCGAAGTCGAGGACCTTCACCGAACCGGCGGTCGTGATCTTGATATTGGCCGGCTTGAGATCGCGATGGACGATGCCCTGATCGTGGGCGGCCTCGAGTGCATCGGCAATCTGACGGGCGATGCCGAGCGCCTCGTTGAGCGGCACCGGATCGGCGGCGACGCGCTCGGCCAGCGTTTCGCCATCGACCAGCTCCATCACCAGGGCACGCACCGCACCGCTTTCCTCGAGGCCGTGAATCGCAGCGATGTGCGGGTGGTTGAGCGCGGCGAGGAGCTGGGCCTCACGCTCGAACCGGGCCAGCCGCTCCGGATCCGATGCAAACATGGCCGGCAGGATCTTCAGCGCCACGTCGCGACCGAGCCGCAGGTCGCGGGCCTGATACACCTCGCCCATACCGCCTGCGCCGAGCGGGCCGATCACCTCGTACACGCCGAGCCTCTGACCTGGAGTCAGCGCCATCTGTTGTCGGAAGAGTCCCGGGATTCTGCCACGATGGAGGCCATTTAGACAGCGTCGGACAACGACGTGAAATTGAAGTCGCGAATACGGAGCGCCGGCATCAGTCGGCCTGCCTCGGCCAGTTCCGGACGTCCGAGATCCTCCAGCCGGTTCAGCATCAGCAGCGGACTCTCATTCCAGCGGAAGTTCTTCAGCGCCCGCGAGATCTTGCCTTTTTCGATCAGGAAGACGCCGTCGCGGGTCAGGCCGGTCTGCAGCACGGTTCGCGGCTCGAGCGTGCGGATATAGAAGAAGTGCGTGACGAGGATGCCGCGCTCGCAGCCGGCAATGATCTCCTCGGTTGATTTCGTGCCGCCGGTCAGTGCCAGTCCGCCCGCGGCGATGCTGGCGCCGGTCGGCTGGACACCCTGTTTCTGCGCCCAGAAGCGGTTGTAGACCAGGTTTCGGAGAACGCCCTTTTCAATCCACACCGTGCGCCGAATCGGCAGCCCCTCACCATCGAACGGCCGCCCCAGCAACGCCGTGTCGGCCGGATCCGAGTAGAGCGTGACGCGTTCATCGACGACCTTCTCGCCGATGCGGTTGCCACCACCGGGTTTGGAAAAGGCGCTGCGTCCCTCGTCGGCGTTGCGCGCGTTGAGCGCGTTGCCGAGAAGCGGTATCAGATCGTTGACGGCCCGCGGTTCCAGCACGGCGGTGTACAAACCGGGCGGCATCGCCTGCGGGTTGCGGCTCGCAACCGCTTTCTGCGCGGCGATGCGACCGATTGACGCCGGGTCGATGCGGTTCCAGTCACGCGCGCCCCCCGCCGCCCATCCACTGCCGGAGCCATCCGGCGATCGCGACGTCATCTCAAACGTCGCGTCGGTGGACTGGTGATACGCAAACAGCCCTTTGCTGGTCGCGACGGCGACGGCGTCGGCGTTCGCCTCGAGATATCCGGCAGTGAAGACGGTGCCGCCGGCTTTGCCGGCGGCCGTGGCCGCCTCGACGGCGCGTTTGATCGCGGCGTTCCGCTGCTCGGGGTCGAGATCGGCGGTGCGGTCGACGAACGCGTCGACGCTGGCGTAAGTCTGGGAGCCAAGTTCCGGCATCAGCTCCGGATTTTCCGGCGATAACTGCGCCAGGCTGATTGCCAGATCCACCGTGCGCTTCAGCGATGCATCGTCCAGGACGTTCGTCGTCGCCGACGCGCGGCGCTTGCCGATGGTGGCGGTGACTTCGACAGTCACGTCGGTGAGGCCACCGGACGTGGTAATGCTCGAATCGGCAAATCGGGTATTGCCGCGCCACTGGCTGGCGATGTTGACGCGCGTCTCGTCCGCCGTGCTCAGCTTCAGGACGCGGTCGGCGAGCGCGCGCGCCTGCTCGCGTGTCAGCAATGCGCCACCAGGAACCGTCGGCGCGCCGGCACGCTGCGCGCTCATGCCTTTCTCACCGTATTCAGAATCGTCACGTTGCGGAAACGCGCCGGCACGCAGCCGTGACTGACGGAGTTGATCTGCGACGGCTCTCCCTTGCCATCGTTGAACGCACCGCCCAGCCAGTACGACGCCTTGCCGCCGATCATGTCCAGCGAGTTCCAGAAGATGGGTGTATTGCTCTGATAAGCGACGTCGCGGAGCATCCCCGCGATTTTCCCGTTGCGGATCTCGTAGAACGCCTGTCCCGAGAACTGGAAGTTGTAGCGCTGGTGATCGATCGACCAGGAGCCACGGTTTCGGATGAGGATGCCGCGGTCGGTGGCCGCCACGATGTCATTGACGCCGATGTCCTTGTCGCCGGGGAGCAGCGACACGTTCGGCATGCGCTGGAACTGCACGTTGCGCCAGGAGTCAGCGTAGGAGCAGCCGTGCGACCGCGCGACGCCGGTCAGCTTCTGAATGCGCGCCGCCTGCTCCCGCGTCGTCTGGTAGTCCTTCAGCATTCCTTTTTCGATCAGCAGCCATTGATCCGCCGGCACACCTTCGTCGTCCCACGCCACGCGACTGAGTGAGCCTTCCTGCGTCCGATCGGCCTGAATGTTCATGAACGGCGGGCCGTACTTGAACTGGCCGATCATCTTCTCAGGCGGTGCGGCGAACGTCGTTCCCGCGTAGTTGGCTTCTTCTCCGAGCGCCCGATCGAGCTCGGTGGCGTGGCCAATCGATTCGTGAATCGTCAGCCAGAGGTTCGTCGGCTCCAGAATCAGGTCCCACTGTCCCGCCTCGACGCTCTTCGCCTTCAGTTTCTCGACCGCCAGCGACGCCCAGCGCTCAGCGTTGACCGGCATGCGCAGCGATTCGACGTATTCCCAACCCATCCCGCGCGGAGCGAGCTCTTCCTCGTAACTCTGAAAATCGCCGTCGCCGACGGCGGTGGCCGAAAACGACGGACCGACACGCACGAACGTCTGTGTGATGTTCGTGCCTTCCGACGTGACCAGCGTCTTGACCTCGCGCAGCAGCTCCAGTCCCGAATTGACGAAGCGGACGCCGCCGGCCTTGAGTGCCGCTTCGTTCGTGGCAAGCAGCAGCGCAACTTTGTCCTCGATGGGCACATCGAGCGGGTCGCGTGTGATCGGCGTCATCCAGGTGCCCGTCACCGGCTTGGTCGGCGCCAGCTCCACGCGACGGACGTGAACCGCCTGTGCCGCTCTCGACATGAAGACGGCTTCGAGCGCCGTCTTCCGGACTGTGTCTTTTGACAACTGGCTGGTCGCGGCGAAGCCCCAGCAGCCGTTGACCAGGGTCCTGATGCCGAGCCCGTACGACTCGGTGTCGCTGACGCCGGCGACCTGCCGTTCCCGTGTCGCGATCTGCTGACGCCGGTAGCGGCCGACGCGGACATCGGCGTAGGACGCGCCAGCGCCGCGCGCGGCGTTCAGTGCTTCGTTGGCCAGCTCGAGGACCAGCGGATCGGCGGCCGCACCGGCCGGCGCCTGCGCTACGACCTCGCTGTTCGCGTACGGCGACGCGAGTGCCGCGGCTGTGGCCGCGGTTGCCTTCAGGAAGTCGCGCCTGGTTGGGGACATCGAGCGGATTCTGCCACATGCTAGGCTAGTCGGCCCGTGAACCCAGCTGTCATTTCCCTGAGTGCGTTGATTCTGGCGCTCGCGCTCAGTTCCTTCAGCTCCGTCAACGTCGGCTTCCTGGCGGTCGTGCTGGCATGGCTGGTCGGCATCTATTCCGCGGGCATGACCGTCGACCAGGTGATCGCCGGCTTTCCCTCGTCTCTGTTCCTGACGCTCGTCGGGCTGACGCTGCTGTTCTCACAGGCGCAGGTGAACGGCACGCTCGATCGGATCACGCACAAGGCGGTCCGTCGCACCGCCGGCGCTCCCGGCGTGATCCCGTTCGTGTTCTTCGCGCTGACAAGCATCCTGGCGGCGATCGGACCCGGTCACATCGCGGCAACGGCATTGATGGCGCCGCTGGCGATGGCCGCCGCCGGACGCTACGGCATCCCGCCGTTCCTGATGGCGATCATGGTCGCGAACGGTGCGAGTTCGGGGTCGCTGTCGCCAATCGCGCCCACCGGCGTGGTGGTCGAGGGCATCACGACGAAGATCGGCCTCGGCGACGTGCGCTGGGCGATTTACCTGAACAACTTCGTCGCCCACACCGCCATTGCGTTTGGCGGGTATCTGTTGCTCGGCGGTTGGCGGCTGCTGCGGAAGGCACCGCTGAAAGGGGTGCCCGACGGGTCGGTGGCCGCCGAGGGGCCCTACGAGGCCCTGCCCCACCAGGCGGTGGCGGTCGCCGGCATGGGCGTCGGCGCACCAGACATCGCGCGCGCTGAGTCCGCCGCCGTTGGACGCTCCTTTACGGGGCGCCAGACCAACGAAGACGCGCCGCTGACTGGAAAGCAATGGCTGACCTGCGCGGTGATCGCGGGCCTCGTTGCCGGCGTCATCTTCCTCAAGCTGAATGTCGGCCTCGCGGCATTTGGCGGCGCGGTCATTCTTACCCTCGCCCGTGCGTCAGACGAGAACGCCGCCGTCAAATCGATGCCGTGGGGAGTGATCATGATGGTCTGCGGCGTCACGCTGCTCGTCTCGATGGTCGAGAAGACCGGCGGCATGGCGCTGTTTGCGAGCTTCCTCAGCCGACTGGCGACACCGTCGACGGCGACGGCGGTGGCGGCGTTCTTCTCGGGGCTGATTTCGATCTACAGCAGCACGATTGGCGTGGTCCTCCCTGCCCTGCTGCCGACGGTGCCGGATCTCATCTCCAAAATCGGCGGCGGCGATCCGCTGGCGCTGGTCTCCTCGATGATCGTCGGCGGCCACCTCGTCGACGTGTCACCGCTGTCCACGCTCGGCGCGCTGTGCCTGGCGGCCGCACCTCCCGGCACCAACGCGCGCAAGCTGTTCAACCAGCTGCTGGCGTGGGGCGTGTCGATGACGGTTGTTGCGGCGGTCGTGTGCTGGTTGTTCTTCGGATAACACGAAGGACACGAAGAGATCGAAGGGCACGAAGAGAAGAGAAGAGAAGAGAAGAGAAGAAGGAAAGCGACTTCGTGCCCTTCGATCTCTTCGTGTCCTTCGTGTTACGTCAGGAAACGCATCGCCGCGTCGACGCCGCCGCGCTTGAAGGGAACGCCGGCGAGCGACAGACCCATCTCGACTCCCGACAGCATCCCCATCAGCATCAGCTCGTTAAAGTCGCCGAGATGACCAAGGCGGAAGGCGCGTCCTTTGAGGCGACCGAGCCCCGTGCCCAGCGACATGTTGAAGCGATCCAGGATGATGCCGCGCAGACGGTCGGCGTCGTGCCCCTCGGGTAAGAACACCGTCGTCACGGTGTTGCTGTACTCCTCGGGACACACGGCACACAGCTCGAGGCCCCATGCCGCGACGGCACGCCGCGCCGCCTCTGCCAGCCGCGTGTGGCGCGCGAAGACGTTCTGCAGACCCTCTTCGAACAGCATCTGCAGCGCTTCGCGCAGACCGTAGAGCAGATTCGTCGACGGCGTGTAAGTGAAGAATCCGGATTCGTTGGCGGCGAGCATCGACTGCCAGTCCCAGTACGCGCGTGGCGTCCGCGCGTTCTTCGATGCCTGCAGCGCCTTCTCGCTGATCGCCTGCAGCGCCAGGCCTGGCGGCAGCATCAGCCCCTTCTGCGATCCGGTGACCGTGACGTCGATGCGCCACTCGTCATGGCGAAGGTCGATCGACGCCAGCGATGACACCGCGTCGACCATCAGCAGCGCCGGATGCCCGGCCCGATCGATGGCCTGACGGACTGGCAGAATGCGTGAGGTGACGCCCGTTGACGTCTCGTTGTGCACGACAAGAACGGCCTTGATGGCATGGGCACGATCGCCGGTCAGCTTCGCTTCGACGATCGACGCATCCGCGCCGTGCCGCCAGTCGGTGTCGACGAGGTCGACCTCGATTCCGATGCGGCGCGCGAGATCGGCCCACAGCCGGCCGAATTCTCCGACCTCGAACGCCAGCACGCGGTCGCCCGGCGACAGCGTGTTGACCAGCGCCGATTCCCACGCCCCGGTGCCCGACGAAGGGTAAATCACGACGGCGCCGCTTGTCTGAAACACCTTGCGCGCGCCGTCGAGGACTTCGCGCGTGAGCGCGGCGAACTCCGGCCCGCGGTGATCGATGGTCGGCTGCGCCATCGCGCGCAGCACGCGCTCGGGAACGTTAGTGGGGCCGGGGATTTGAAGAAGATGGCGGCCTGGTCGAGTCATATGTGTAATTCAGAATGCTGAATGCAGAATTCAGAATGGCATTTGCCGGCGCTGCATTCTGCATTGCCCACCAAACGCGACTATAACTCACGCATGCGACAATCGGTCGCTCGACCATGCCATTGACGATCGAACCAGGACGGCCCGTCCCGCAGGCGGACGCATCGCGCGTCGATGCCGCCGGTCTCGAACGTGCGCTTCGTGCCGCGGTGGCCGGCGAGGTGCGCTTCGATCGCGTCAGTCGCGCGCTCTATTCAACCGACGCCAGCGTCTATCAGATCGAGCCGCTCGGGGTCGTCGTCCCGCGCAACCGTGACGACATCGTCACGACCGTCCGCCTGTGTCACCAATTCCGGTGCCCGCTGACGCTTCGCGGCGGCGGCACGTCACAGGCCGGACAGACGGTCGGCAGCGGCGTCATTCTCGACACATCCAAGTACGTCAACCGGCTGCTCGACGTGGACCCGGAACGGCGCATCGCGCGGGTGGAACCGGGTATTGTCCTCGACGAGCTGAACGCACAGCTCAAGCCACATCACCTGCGCTTCGCGCCGGATATTTCCACCGCCAGTCGCGCCACACTCGGCGGGATGATGGCAAACAACTCGGCGGGCGCGCGCTCGGTGTTGTACGGGATCACTCTGCATCACGTGCTCGAACAGCACGTCGTGTTGGCCGACGGCAGCGTGGCTCACTTGCGCGATCTGTCGGCATCAGAGCTCGATGCCGCCTGCGCAGACGATTCCCTCTACGGACGCGGCTGCCGCGTCGTCCGCGACCTCGCCAGGCAGTGTGCTCCCGAGATCGAGCGCCGATATCCCAAACTGTTGCGCCGCGTCGGCGGCTACAACCTCAACGAGTTTGCGAGACCGGATCAGCCGTTCAACCTGTCGCGCCTGATCGTCGGCTCGGAGGGGACGCTCGGCGTCGTCCTCGAGGCGACAGTGAAGCTGGTACCGCTGCCGAATGCAAAAGCGGTTATGGCGATCGAGTTTGCCGAACTGCTGCAGGCGCTCGACGCAGCGCCACTGATCCTGCGGCACGGGCCGTCGGCCGTCGAGGTGATGGACAAGTTCATCCTCGACTTCACCCGACAGAACGCCGAATTGCAACGCCGTCGGCAGACGTTCATCTCCGGCGACCCGGGAGCGCTGCTGTGCGTGGAGTTCTATGCCGATCGTGCAGAGGAACTGCCGCCGCGGCTGGAGGCGCTCGAGCGAGACCTCACCGCGCACGGCTACGGCTACCGATACTTCCATGCGCTCGATGCGGCCGCACAGTCGCGCATCTGGAGCGTACGCGAAGCGGGACTGGGCCTGTCGATGGCGATGAAGGACGACAACAAGTCGCTGTCCTTCGTCGAAGACACCGCGGTCGCACCGGAGCGGCTGCGCGACTTCATCGATCGCTTTCTGCAGATCGTCCGCAGCCACGGGACATCGGCGGGCGTCTACGCGCATGCATCGGTGGGCTGCCTGCATGTCCGTCCGGTCGTCAATCTCAAGACCGAGGCGGGCGTCCGCACGTTCGAATCGCTGGCCACCGCCGTGTCCGATCTGGTTCTCGAGTTCGGTGGCGCGTTGTCGGGTGAGCATGGCGATGGTCTGGTCCGCAGCCCGTTCATGCGCAAGATGTTCGGCCCGGTCCTGTATGACGCTTTCCGGGAAATCAAGCGGACATTCGACCCCGACGGCATCCTGAACCCTGGCAAGATCGTCGACGCTCCCCCGCTGACCTCGAACCTTCGCTACGGACCGGTCTACCGCTCACACGCACCGCAGACCTGGTTCGATTACTCCGCCTGGGGCGGCATGAGCGGCGCCGTCGAGATGTGCAGTGGCCTCGGCGTCTGCCGCAAGACGCTCGACGGGACGATGTGCCCGTCGTATATGGCGACGAAGGAGGAAGCGCATTCGACGCGCGGGCGGGCGAATACGCTGCGCCTGGCCATGGCCGGCCGGCTCGACGAGGCGGGTCTCGGCGACGACGGCGTCCGCGAGGTTCTCGACCTTTGTCTCGAATGCCGGGCGTGCAAGGCGGAGTGTCCGGTGGGCGTTGACGTGGCGCGGTTCAAGAGCGAGTTCCTCGCCGACTACTGGACACGACACGGGACCCCTCTGCGCGCGAAAGCGCTCGGCCACATTCACGACGTCTCGGCATGGGCCAGCCGCCTGCCGTCCATTGTCAATGCCTTGGCGCGCAGCGCGCCCGTGCGCACGATCAACGAGCGTGTGTTTGGCATCCACGCGGACCGCCCGTTGCCGCGTTGGGCCGCGCGGACGCTGCAGGCACAGTGGCGCGGCAACCCCGCCTCGGCGGACGTCCTGCTGTTCAACGACACATTCACCAACTACTTTCACCCGCAGATTGGACTGGCCGCGCGAACGGTATTGGAGGCGTCCGGCCTCTCCGTCGGCCTGGCCGCGAACGGTTGCTGCGGTCGACCTCTGATCTCACAGGGGCTGCTGAAAGAAGCGCGCGAGCTGGCCCTCGGGAATCTTCGCCGGGCGCCCCGTGCAGGGGTGCCTATCGTATTCCTCGAACCAAGCTGTCTCTCGGCGATGCGTGAAGACGTCCCCGCGCTGCTGCGCGGCAGCGAACAACAGCAGGCCCTGAAGATCGCGGAGGCGTGCGTTTCTTTCGAGCAATTCCTCGAGGGCCGTGCCACCAATGGGCACGCTCTACCTCTGCGCAACGGCCCCACCCATGTCGTGCTTCACGGCCACTGCCATCAGAAGTCGATGGGCGGGTTGACGGCCGCCAAGACGCTGCTCGAGCGCATCCCGAACGCCCGCGTCACCGACCTCGATGCAGGATGCTGTGGCATGGCCGGTTCCTTCGGATACGCCCGCGAGCACTTCGAGGTGTCCCGGCAGATTGGCGAGCGGCGGCTGCTGCCGGCGGCTCGTGCGCTGCGGCAGGACGAAGTGCTGGTCGCCGCCGGCACCTCATGCCGCCAGCAGGTGGCGGACTTCACCGGCGTCCGCGCGCTCCATCCGGCGGAGCTGCTGGGCGCCCTCGTTACGCCGGCTTCGCCTTGAGGATGCCGACCTGGACGAGCAGGCCGGTGAAGTCGTAGATGCGCTGCTCACGGACGATCTTTCCGCCCTTCAGTTCATAGATCAGCGCCGTCTGTACGCGGAATGACCGTCCGCTCGGCGGCAGGCCCAGGAACCCGCCCATGTTCGTACCGTCCGCGGTTCCGATCAGCGCAACCCGTTCACCGTCGATGATCGGAGAAGCAAACGTCATTTTGATATCCATCAACCCGTCGAAGAACGCGCGGAGGTTCTTTTCGGCGTCCGCTCTGCCATGCGTACCGCTCATCGGGCTCTCGATGACGACGTCGTCCGCGTAGTCGGCGGCGAGCGCCGCTGCGTCGAGATCGTCGTAGGCCTCCTGGCGCCGCGTGAACATGGCCGCGATCTCCTCGCGCGACATGTTCGTGGGTGATGTTGCGACCTTCGCCTGCTTGTCCTGCTCAGTCGTCATACGCACCTCCGGCGGTGGCGCGGATTATACGCCCGCGGGTGCGCGACTGCCTCGACGAACGAAGATTTCCGTCTCCTCCTACCTGGCGACGTTGAACCGCACGCCGATCATCGCGTCGCGCGGCATACCCGGGTAGCCGAGCGCGGTGTCGTATTCCGTGTCGCCGACGTTGTTGACACGGACAAATATCGTGGCGCGCCGGTCGACCTGGTAATCGACGGCGAATCCAGACACCGCGTAGCCGGGATTCACGGTGATGTCCGTGACGAACGACGGTCGAGCGGCATTGGCGACCGTGCTCATGAACAGGAAACTGTTGTCGTGGCGATCGCCGACCCAGCGCACATCGAAGTTCGCGCTCACGGGCCCCTTTCCGTAACCGACCCTGAACGTTCCGGAGTGCTTCGGCCGTCGCAGCAAGGGCTGACCCGGTTGAAACTGTTGGCTGGTGCTGAGATTGGTGATGACTTCCGTGTCGACGAATGCGTAGGTGGAACTCGCCGTCACGCCGGCGACCGGACGCTGGAGTGCGACCTCGAGCTCCCAGCCATTCGCTCGAGAACCGTCGATGTTGATGAACTCAGGAATGCCGTCGCCGACCGGCCCGAAGTGGAAGGCGATCTGATTCCTGTAGTCGTTGTAGAAGTAGGTCGCGCCGGTGCGGATGCGCTGGTCCGCAAACGTCGCGTCGACACCGAGATCGGTGGTCCAGGCGCGTTCGACTTTCAGATTTGGATTGGGATCGGCGAACGCCGAACCGTATAGCTCGGTGAACAGCGGCGATTTGATCCCTTTTCCGATGTTCCCGAACACTTTCAGCGACGACAGCGCGCCGCGCTGCGCCGCGATGAGGTAGCCGCCGGCTGATAACTTCGGGCTGACAAACGTGCCGAGCGTCTCCTTGACGTCGGCGCGCACCCCCGGGGTGATGAACCAGCGATCGCCGCGGTTGAACTGCTGCTGAACGAAGAAGCCGCTGTTGTTGGACGTGATCTTCGCCAGCTGTGACGGCGTTGTCTGTGCCGGCCGGACTTCACGTTCGAAATCCCATCCGCCGCTCAGACGCTGGCCGTTGCCCCAGGTGAAATCGCCCTGGTAGCGGAAGCCCGGACGCCGTAATTCAGTCCTCGTCCGGGAACCACCCGCGGGCACGAAGTCGAAACTCGTCGCCGACGCCAGATACTGATCAGGCCCCGGCATCGCGCCGGCCGCCGCGAGCTGGTTGAATTCACCGTCCGTGATCAAGCGAACCAGGCGCATGCCGTTGGGGAACACCGCGTTCGGTGTGCCCTCGAGAATCGCGTATGTGGTGTACGGCGGGTCGGCGATCAGATCTTCCGAGTCTGCCTCGTACCGAAATCCATTCACGGTCGCGCTGCCCGTATACCGCGAGCCAGCCGTGTGCGCCGCGCCGACAAACCATGACAGGTCTTTCGTGTCGTTCGCCGTTCCGGTCTCGCGCGATCCAAACGTGATCGGACCGATGACCCTGCCTTGTCCGCGGCTGTAGCGAATGCCTCCCCGCATCGTGGCACGTGACCCGAGCGTGGCACCGGCAGTGGCGTCGAATCCACTCTGCTCGAACGTATCGTCGTCAGGTAGCAGATCGGCGAAGGCACCATCGGTCTGACGACGTGAGGCGCCGACCGCGTAGTCGACGCGGCCCTTGGCGCCGCCGAGCAGGTGGACGTCGCCGCGGAACGTGTTGAATGAACCGCCTTCGATGGAGCCGGCGACCCGCGGCGCAGCTGTCGCGTTGGCGCGTCTCGTAAACACCTGCACGACGGATCCGAGGGCGTCGGTGCCCCACAGCGACGACTGCGCGCCGCGGACGACTTCGACGCGGTCGATGTCGTTGGCGTTGATCCTGCCAAAGTCGAAAGCACCTCCGTTCTGGTTGACGCGGACGCCGTCGATGAGCACGAGGTTGTAATCGGACTCGCCGCCCCGGGAGAACATCGACGTCACACTGCCCTCTCGCCCATTTCCTTCAACGGCAACGCCGGGCACGAACCGCAGGACGTCCCCGAGTCCGCTCGCCCCCAGGCTGTGAATATCGTCGCTGGTCATGACCGTGACCGACTGCGTGACGCGGGCGAGGCTTTCGGATGCGCGCGATGCGGTCACGACTAAACGATCCGACATGCGACCGACCTGCAGCACGATGTCGCGGCTGACCGCGCTGCTCGACCCCGGCATGCCGACCGCCTCGTCTGAGAAGCCGTCAAGGTGTACCCGCAATTGGAACGGCACGCCTGCGGTAACCTGCGCCTGATAGCGGCCGTTCTCGGCAGTGGTCGCGGTAGCGACGATCTGGTCGGCGACGACAACGTTGACGGTGACTCCGGGCAACACGCCGCCAGACGCGTCCCGGACCGTGCCGCTGACCGACACGGGTGCCTGTGCGAGCAGTGATGCGGCCGAGAGAGCAACGACGAGAGCAAAACCTGCACTTGCACGAAACATGCGGCGCCTTTCGATGGATAGGTGTGGCGGCTGCGACAGCACCAGCGGACAGCGTCAGGCAGTCTAGGAGGTTTTGCGCGCGCGTGGCCTGAAGAGTTTCTGAACTCTTCGACAGGTACATATAAAGAATAAGGTGTAGTCCGTGCGCGTGTCTGAAGAAGAATTCAGAAATGCGGAAAGTCCTGTTCCAGATTCATCTCTGGACCGGAATCATCATCGGCCTCTATGTGGTCGTCGTCTGCGTCACCGGCTCAGCGCTGGTATTCCGCATTGACCTGCAACGCGCGACGTTTCCGCATCTGTTCACGCCGACCGGCGGCGAACCGCTGCCCGCCGCAACCATCCTCGAACGTGTCCAGGCTGCGTTTCCGGCCGACCGCGTGTCGGGCATCGACGCGCCGACGAGCGGACGGCCGACAACGCTCGCGTATGTCGTTCGTGGTAATCGATTTCTGACGATCCTCGTCGACCCGGCGACAGGCAGGGTCCTCGGCGAGCTTCCCGATGCGTGGGTCATCCGCACGCTTCAGGACCTGCATTTCAACCTCCTCGCCGGCCGGACTGGACGCGTTGTCAACGGCGCCGGGGCTGCGCTGCTGCTCGTGATGTGTGGCACCGGCCTCGTAATCTGGTGGCCAGGGTTTGCCACCTGGCGGCGAGGATTCACGATCGAGTTTCGTCGCAGCTGGACGCGCATCAACCGGGAATTTCACGGCGCCATCGGCATCTGGACCGTACTCCTCATCGCGATGTGGGCAGTGACGGGCGTCTATTTCGTATTTCCATCGAGCTTTCGAAGCGCGCTGAACACCTTCGTGCCGCTGACCGTCGCCGACACGCCGACGTCCGCTCCAGCGGGCGCGGCAGACGCGTTGGCAAAACCGACATGGCATGAACTGGTCGCCCGTGCCGAGCACGAGGCTCCGGGTCAATTCGTTCAGCGCGTCGTGTTGCCGTCAACAGAGAGGGCGGCGTTCCTGGTGATGTTCTCGCGCGTACGGCCGATGCCGGTCGGCCGGGAGCATCTGACGCCTGTCTATCTCGATCAATACACGGGCGGCGTACTGAAGACGGTTCCGCGTTCGGGGCGGACGGTCGGTGACGTCGTGATGGACTGGATGGTGCCATTCCACGTCGGTGGCCTCGGCGGGACCGGATTGAGAGTGATCTGGGCGATCCTAGCCCTGCTGCCGCCGCTGCTCGTCGTCACCGGATTCATAATGTGGTGGACTCGCGTGGTGCGACCGCGATGGTCGGCTGTGCGATCGTCGAGATCACACGTGCCGCTGAAACCGATCGCGGGCATCATTCTGCTTCTGTCGATTCCGTGCGTGTCGGGGGCGCAGGAGTCCAGAATCGAGGTGCAGGCCACTGGCGAACACGTTCTGGTCAGCGGCGACACGCCCGAATCGGCGCGACAGTTCGCGCTCATCGCTGCCCATCGTCAGGCAGTGCGGGACTTGGTGAGCGCCGTGCAGTCGCGTGTCGATCTCGCGCCTTTGCAGCTGACGCCCGCGCAACTGTCGGCATACGTTGCCGCACTGATCGACTCGGACGACTCGGCGATAGCCGCCGCCTCGCCAGCTGCATCCAGACTGCGCGTCACCCTCCGTGCGTCCTTCCCCGCCGCCGGCATACTCGAGCGGCTGTCAGCACTGCACAAGGACGAGGACGCCGCCCGCGCCGTGTTCACCGCCTTCATGCAGTCGGAGCGTCTGAGCGCATACATCGCAGAGCAGACCGGCCGACGCGGGCCCGCGCTCAGCAACAGCAGCGCCGCCGCCATCGTCACCGAACAGCTCAAGGCCGCCACATCGTGGAACGCCAAGCGCCTGATCGCGCGCGGCGCCGCGGCGCTGGCACGAACGGAGCTCAGCACGATCGGCGGCCGAACGCCGTCTGCGGAAGGACGCCGCCGGGCGAAGGAGTTTATCGACGGCGCACTTGCGCTGGAGCCGGATTCGCCGGAGGCACACACGCTGCTCGGAGATTGGTACGTGGACGCGGAACAGCCCGACGCGGCCGAAGCCGAATACCGCCGCGCAATTGCTGGCAACGTTAATTACGCGCCCGGCCGGACGAAAGTGGCCGAGGCCCTGCGGCTGCAGGGGAAGTTCCCGGAGGCGACGACCGAATTGCGCGAGGCCATTCGCATCGATCCGACATTCGCGCAGGCGCACAGCGACCTTGGCATGATCCTGCGCGCCGAGCGTAAGGTTCCAGAGGCGATCGCCGAATATCGTGAGGCCATCCGCCTGGATCCGCGTTCCACCGATGCACTCAACGGCCTGGCGATTACATTGGCGGGAGCGGGACAGCCGGAGGAGGCGGTCGCGACGTTCAAGGCGATCGTCGCCATCGACCCTGATTCGACAATTGGCTATTACAACCTCGCAACGGTGCTGGCCGATCTGGACCGCGACGTCGAGTCGGCCGCGGCCCTACGCGAGGTCATCCGGATCAATCCGAGTCATTACAACGCGCGCTACAACCTCGGCGAGCTTCTTCGCCTCGAAGGCAAGTACGACGATTCGGTCGCGCAGTTCCGCGAGTACTTGCGGCTCGCGCCTGAGACGCCGCAGAACCGGCGGAATATCGAGCGCGCGAAGCAGTTCATTCAGAAGTTCGCGAACCCCTAGGTCGCAACCGTTCGACTAGGGCGTGATTTCGCACTCACCGTAGTACTGCTCTGGCGTGGAGGTGGCACCTGGCAGCGGCACGGCGAAGTATTCGTGCCGGGAATGAACCGCTTTGAATCTGCCCCCCGTCGACCCGGCGTCAAACACCGTCGTCGTGTAGATCGGGCCAGTGCGAAACACCTGCAGGAGATTCAGGTAGCCCGCGGACGCCCTGACGATGATTTCCGATGTCACCGTCCCGTTCCGCAACTGTGCGACGCCGGAATCCGTATCGATGCCCTCGAAGCGAAGCACGAGCGTCGCCGGGCCGACCGCCGGCGTCGGTGAGCCGTCAGCGCGCCATTGACCCTTCACCTGGCTGGTGAAGGAACATCGGATCGCCTTTGCCTCAGCAACACGCCCTTGCGCTGCAAAGCGCTCACTGCCGGCACCAACCAGCACCACGGTTATCAGAACGCACGTGAACGGCTTCGCTGACATCCCGCATTCCTTACGCATGAGCCCTTCGGATCCACCCTCTCAGCGGGGGTTGAACGGCTTCGGCGCGCGCGTGTCGTCGGGCATCGTGAGAAGACCCTCGGTGTAATGGCCGGCGGTCGTCAGCGTGACGGTCACTGGCTTGTCGCTCTGGTTTTCCCAGAACCAGCCGTGAATGCCCGAGGTCGGCGCCAGGAATCCGCCGTTGCCGTCCTTGCCCTCCCCCATCGCGTAGCTTTCGGCGTAGCCGGGCTCCGACCCCTTCGGCTCTCCATGGAAGTCCCAGACGACAGAGTCGCTGGCCTTCCACGAGTAGACCATCATGCCGCCCTTCTCCATTCGGTAGTTGAACTCGACGCCATCGAGCGGCGCAATCTTGAACGTCCTGGTGTCTCGCGCGAACGCCAGCGTGCCGGGAAAATCCGCACCTTTGCGGAGAGGCTCTTCCTGGCCGGGAACGATCACGAGCGAGGAATCGGCCGCCGGCGCAGCCGGCGCGCGAGTCGGCGATGGTGTGGGGGCCGCTGCCGCCGGCACCGAAGTCTCCGTCGCCGCCTTGTCCGACGACCCGCTCTGGCATCCGATGCCCGCGGCAATCACCGCAGCCAGTGCCCAGACGACGCGCATGTTCTGAGTAGTCATACGGATGTAGCCGCGGTGAATTACTTGGTGCTCGGAGAATCCGGAGCGGCCGGCAGTTCCGGGATCTTCTCGTTCGGATACCAGTACGCCCGATGACAGCCTTCACAGGCGTGCTCGATCGTCTCGCCGACCTCGAAAATCTTGTCGGCGTCCTTCGCTTCGGCGGCGCGGACCGCGAGCATCGCTGCCTCGTGCAACGCAGTCGCGCGCTGAATCCAGCCGGCAGGATCCTTGTCGATGAGCGCCTGCATTTCTTCCGGCTCCAGCTCCACCCCGGGAGCGACCGACTTCTCGCCCGGACGCGCGACACGACGGCCGGGGATCTTCAGCAGGTTGGCGGCCTCCGCCAGCCGCAGCGCACCGTAGCGCACCTGCTCCCAGTCATCGTCGCTCTTCGGCCGCGTTTCGACGACTCCCTGATTGCCGACCACTGTCGTCACCGACAGCCAGACGACATCCGCCGAAGTGTCGACGAGGCCGAGCATCAGGTCCTTGATCGTCGCCGCGGGAACGAACATCGGCTGCGCAGCGGGTGGTGTCGCAGGTGGTTCGCTGCGTCGGCAGCCCGGCATCGCCGCAATGGCGGCCACGACAAAGAGGAGAATCGGCAGTAGCTGTCGTGGTCTCATGCGAAGAATGTCACGGCACTATTTCGACAAATCTGGACGTGATGGTCTGAGCGAGCGGCAGTGTACACTGCCCGTCCCGCTCGGAAGGCTCTACTGCTTCGCCGCCACCTCGTCCGGATACCAGTACACCTTGTGGCAGTTCTCGCAGGCGTTGTCGATCTCTTCGCCGACGTTGAGAATGCCGTCCTTGTCGTGCTTCTTTGCCGCGGCCAAGGCCTTGGCCGCCGTCTGCTGCAGCGCGTCGGCCTTCTGGTCCCACGCGGCGCGATCCTTGTTCACCTTTTCCTCGATCTGCGCCGGCGTCAGCTCGGGTGCATCCGGAGTGCTCTTGGCGTTCGCTTCCTCCGGCAACGACATTTTGCGGCCCGGAATCTTCAGCAGGTTGGCGGCCTCCGCCAGGTTGAGCGCGTTGTGCTGGACGACGGCCCACTCGTCGTCGGTTTTCGGAGCCTTGTCGACGAGCCCGTTCTTGCCTGATTCCGTCCCCACCGAGTCCCAGATCACTTTCGACGTCGGGTCGACGATGCCTTTCATCACGTCTTTGACGGTTCCGACCGGCACGAGGGCCGTCGTCTTCGGCGTGTCCGCAGTCGTGCCCGGGATCGCGGCCGGCGTCGCTTGCTTGCAGGCCGCCTGAGTCGAGACCAACACAGTGATCGCCATCAACATCGCTAGCAGGAAGGCAGAATTCGAGTTTCGCATCGTTGCTCCATGCCGAACGCCGGCCAACGCATATCGTGCGATCGTACTCAGCGGTCCGTAGGGAGTGTCTGAAGTTTTGCTGAACTTTTCGTCAGAGCGTTGGCACCCCCGAAGGGGCGCCCGACGACAACCGGTCAGGCGCGCGGCGGTCGCGGCAGGCTGATTCGAAATCTGGTCCCACCCGGACCGGATTGGTCGAGCGTGAGATCGCCGCCGTTTGCCTCGACGGCACCTTTGGCGATCGACAGGCCGAGACCGGTCCCTGATTCAGCGACTTTGTCGCCCCGGTAGAAGCGATCGAAGATGCGTGGCTTCACCTCGTCCGGGATGCCGGGGCCGGAATCGGTGACGTCGACGACCACACGTCCGTTCAATTCCGCGACCTGAATGTGAACCTCGCCGCCGGCGGGCGTGAATTTGATTGCGTTATCGACGAGATTGACGAGCGCCTGCCGCAGCACCACACGATCGCCGATGGCTGCGGGCTTCCCCGTCCCGTCGATCGAGAGCGTCTGACCTTTCTCTTCGGCGAGAACCGCGAGATGGCCGACGACATCCTCCGCCAAATCGAGCAGGTCGACGCGATCGCGCGACATCGACTGCCGCATCTCGGCACGCGACAACGTCAGCAGGCGGTTGACCAGCACCGCCAGACGATCGGTCTCCTCGAGCATGCTGGCAATGATGGCGCGGTAGGCTGATTCGTCGCGGTGGCCGGCGCGCAGACCGACCTCGCCGACGCTGCGGATGGCGGTCAGCGGTGTCCGTAACTGATGTGACACGTCGGCAGTGAAGCGGCGCATCTGCTCGAACGATCGCTCGAGGCGCGCGAGCGTTTCGTTGAACACCGCCGCCAGCCGGCCCATTTCGTCTTCCGGGTGGACGACCGGCAGCCGATCGCTGAGACGTTCGGCGGTAATCGTCTGCGCGTGTTCCGTCATCCGTTCAATCGGGGCCAGCGCGCGGCGGGCCAGGATATAGCCGCCGACGCCGGCGGCAAGGACGGCGAGTGGAAGTCCAAGGATCAGCAGCACCGCCAGATTGCGCATCTGCGCGCGCATCGGCGCCTCCGGACGCGCGATCTGAATGACCACCCGCGCGTCGGCAAGCGCTCCACGCTCGACGCGGAAGTCGCCACGCTCGGTCAGAATCCGCATGCGCTCGCCGTCCTTGCCCAGCGTCGTGATGCCCTCGCCGACGATCAGCCGTGCTTCCGGCAGCGGCACACGGAGCGCCTCCGAATTCCGGTAGACCACCACCGAACGATCGCCACGCCACACCTGCACCCATGGCAGCATGGCCTCTGGATCGATCAGCTCCGGCTCGTTCAGCATGTAGCCATCGACTGTCTGGTAGAGACCGGCATAGACCCAGACGAAGTCGGAGCGAAGCTGCTGATTGAGCGCCTCCGACGCGTTGCGGCTGACGAAGCTATAAACCGCGGAGGCATAGACGCCAAGGACGATGACCATCGCCATGACGTACCACACCGTCAGACGGACACGGACGCTGTGCGACCGCCACCAGCGCTGCGGACCGGTCGCCGGCGTGCCGGCGGCGGTCACGGCTCGCCTTCGCGCAGCATGAAGCCGACCCCGCGGACGGTGTGAATCAGCTTCACCGCATACTCCGCATCGACCTTGCGGCGCAGCCGGGCGATGTGCACGTCGATGACGTTGTCGAGCGGCGTGGTACGCGCGGTCTCCTTCCAGACGTCGCGCGCCAGGGTCTCACGCGGAACGACCTGTCCCTGATGCCGCAGCAGGTACTCGAGCAGTTCGAACTCCCGAACGGTAAGATCGACCGGCTTGCCGCCGCGCGTCACCTTGCGCGTGATGAGGTCGACGTCGAGGTCGCCGGCGGACAACCGCGGGGCTTCTGCCGCACGGCCGCGGCGGACGAGCGCCCGGATGCGCGCGACCAGCTCGGCGAAGGCGAATGGCTTGACGAGATAGTCGTCGGCGCCGCTGTCGAGCCCGGTGACCCGGTCCTGCAGCGAGTCACGCGCGGTCAGCACGAGCACCGGCGTCTTCAGCCCGCGCGACCGCAACGCGCGCAGGATCTCGAGACCGTCCCGTCCGGGCAAACCGAGATCGAGCAGCACCGCATCGAACGTTTCGGTGTTCACCCGAAAGAACGCGGCCTCGCCGGTTCGCTCGACAATGACCTGATACTTCTCGGCTTCGAGCCCCTCGCGCAGCGCGTCCGCAACCTTCTGCTCGTCCTCGACGATGAGGATCCTCATGTATTGCTGAAATATATAATCGCCCGGATATGCCAAATTACGGCGCCCTCGAGCGCGTGCTCACAGACGCTCTGCAACTGACCCGCCGGCCGGTCGCCGTGTCGTTTCGCGAAGAAGCGCCCGCCGGCGTGGAAAGATTGCCGGGAGCGCAGCCGTCCGGCTGCACGTTCTGGTCGCTGGCAGCCGATGGGCGCGTGTTCTATACGGCTCCCGAGGATCATTACAACTGCCCGATCGGCAGCTTCACTCACGGGATCGCTCTGCCGAAGGCACGCGAGCATGAGCTGACCGACACGCTGTCGCTCTATACCGATCTGGGCTACCTCCGCATCGCCGAAGTGGCGGACATGCCACGCATGGCGAGGACACCAGCGGCAACGGTCTACGCGCCGCTGGCGATGACGCCCGTCGATCCCGACGCTGTGATCGTGAGCGGCACCCCTGGCGGACTCATGCTGCTGCATGAGGCGGGCATACGCGCAGGAGTCCCGCCGGCCTCGTTGCTGGGCCGGCCGACCTGCATGGCGATACCTGCGGCGCTCGCGAGCGGCCTCGCCTCGAGCCTCGGCTGCGTCGGCAACCGCGTCTACACGCGGCTCGCCGACGAGGAGTTCTACAGCGTGATCCGCGCGGACAAGCTCGATACGCTGGCGGCGGAGATGGCGACGATTACCGCGGCGAACGTGATGCTCACGCAGTACCACCGCGAACGCCGCGCGGCGATCGCGTAGACTCACCCTAAATTCATCCGCTGCAGCAATTCGCGATAGCGGCGATCGTCGCGCAGCGGCTCGAGCCGCGGCTCGACGGCCACGGCACCCAGCGCCGGATCGCGATCGAGCCACGCCTGGTCGAGCATCTCGAACGCAGCGTCAACGCTCTTCAACCCTGCATAGGCGATCGCCACGTGGTACGGCGGGACGTACCGCTCCCGCTCGAGCGCCCGCACCCGTGTCAGCAGTGCCGCCGCCTCGCGGGGCGCACCGGCCGTCGCCTTGGCATGCGCCAGCCACGCCAGCAGCACCGGATCGGAGTCGCCATCGGTCAGCGACGCCGCGGTTTCGAGTTCCGACAAGGCTTCGCGCAGACGGCCAGCCTGCAGATAGACGGCGGCGAGCAGCCGACGAGCGGGCATGAATTCGGGATCCATGTCGATCGTGTTCCGGCACTGGTCGATCGCCACGTCGAAATCGCCGGCGGCGTAGCGCACCCACGCGGCCGTCGTACCCACGACCAGGCACAGCGGGTCGAGCTCGATGGCGCGCTCGGATGCGCGAATCGCGTCAGCATGGCGCCGCTGGGCGCTGAACATCATGCCGTGGGTGCGATGCGCGCTCTCGTAGCTCGGGTTGTGAGCGATCGCCTCGGCGTAAGCCGCCTCCGCGGCCGACCAGTCGAAGTCATGCATGCGGCGGACGTCTCCGAGCGCCAGCAGCGCCTCGTCGAGCGTCGGGTCGAGCTCGAGCGCACGCAGCGCCGCCGCCTCGGCATCCTTCAGCGCCTGCCGCGGCAGGACGTAGTAGTACTCCGCGCGCGCAACGTGTGCGCGGGCGAGCGCCGCATGCGCTGCTGCAAACGACGGCGACGCCGCGATCGCCCGCTGGTAGTAGCCGATCGCATCGGTCAGTCCCTCGTCGAACGGTTTGTTCCAGTAGTAACGGCCCTTCAGATACGCCTGATAGGCGATCGGATCGCATCCGGCGAGCTGGTCGGCCGGCGGCGCCAGCTCCATGGCCAGCGATCGGGCGATGCAGGCCGCAACGTCCGTCTGGACAATCAGGCAGTCGGTCAGCTCGCGCTCGTAGACCTCCGACCACAGGTGCGTCTCGCTCGCGGCCTCGACCAGCCTGGCCGTGATGCGCACCCGATCGCCTTCGCGGCGGACGCCGCCTTCGACGAGATGGCTGACGCCGAGTGTCTCGCCGATGTCACGGGCCCGACGCGTCGTCCCCTTGAACACCATCGACGACCAGCGCGCGACGACGCCGATGCGCCCGCGCGAGACGCAGCCCAGCTGGGCGATCATCTCCTCGGTCAGGCCGTCGCTGAAATACTCCTGCGCCGGATCGTCGCTGAGGTTCGTAAACGGCAGCACCGCCAGCCGCACCCGCGGAGCGACCGGCGGCACCGGACGGTGCGACCCCGCCGCGTCGAGCCGGGCAATGAACCTGTACCCCCGACGCGGCAACGTTTCCACAAACCTGGGATTGTCCGCATCGTCGCCGAGCGCCGCGCGCAGGCGCTTCACGGCGGCGTTCAGGCTGTGCTCGAAGTCAACGTACGTGCCGGCGGGCCAGAGGCGCTGCCGCAGCTGCTCGCGGGTGACAACGTCGCCCGGACGCTCGAGCATCAGGCGGAGGATCTCGAACGGCTGCTCCTGCAGGCGCACGCGTGTCGATCCGTTGCGAAGCTCA
>Ga0111539_10000362_pt1 | contig 55860 bp, 51 predicted proteins | sample RhiMethybrSRZTD1_FD_79667 | JGI IMG/M metagenome (GOLD analysis project Ga0111539, IMG submission 79667) | Populus rhizosphere microbial communities from Tennessee, USA - Rhizosphere MetaG P. TD hybrid SRZTD1 (version 2) (version 2) | ecosystem: Host-associated > Plants > Roots > Rhizosphere >...
CATACAGCGAGGCTCTTCCAGTCCTACAAGATGGCCCCGGTCCCGGCCGGTCAGTTGCATCCCGTTCAAGCGCGCTATGATGATTCCTCACGCTGGGGGCTGCCAAGAACCATGCTCGCCTTCTTAAGCCAGTATTGGCCGTTGCTGGGGCTTGGCCTCGTCCTGGCGGTCACGCTGTTCTCGGCCTGGCGTTTCAACGAGCGCGTCAAGGCGCCGCTCGCGGACATCCTGAAATCGGTCGAGCGGCTCTCGGGCGGCGACTGGGGCACGCGCGTCGAGCAGCCGGCCGGCCGCGTCGGCCTCGCGCTTGGCTCCGCGCTCGAGCGCCTGCGCATCAACCTGGCGGACCACGCGGCCACCGGCCGCGCCCTCGACATCATGCTGGACAGCATGAACGACGCCGTCTTCGTCACTTCGCCGGACGGCCTCATCAAGCGCGTGAACCTCGCGGCGACGCAGATGCTCGGCTGGTCGCAGATGGAGCTCCTGGGCCGCGAAATCTCGTTCCTGATAGCCGACCAGGACCGCGCCGGGTTCAACATCGAGCAGGCGACCAACGAGATGCTCGAGCTCACCATGCGGACCCAGGCCGGGCAGACCATCCCGGTCTCGCTCTCCGGCTCGGTGATGTCCGCCGAGGACCCGCGCTTCCAGGGGTGCATCTTCGTCGCGCGCAACATCACCGAGCGCAAGCGCGCCGAGCGACGAATCCGCTATCTCGCGCGCTACGACACGCTCACCAAGATGCCGAACCGCCTCCAGTTCCAGCACTCGCTCCAGCAGGCCATCGCGCGCACGCGCCGCGCGGGCCGCGAGCTCGCCCTCATCTACCTTGACCTCGACCGCTTCAAGGAGGTCAATGACACGTTCGGCCACGCGGCGGGCGACCGCGCGCTCGAGATCCTCTCCGAGCGGATGAACCGCAAGCTCCCGCGAGACACGATGCTCGGACGCCTCGCCGGCGACGAATTTGCCCTGTTCATCGAGAATCTCCCGGCCCAGACCGACAATCGCGCGGCGATCGGCGCGCTCGCGCGCGAGCTGCTCGACGAGCTCGGCCGGCCATTCCAGCTCAACCAGCACGAGCTTTACGTGACCGGCAGCGTCGGCATCGCGCTCTGCCCGCGGGACGCCGACAACGTCGTCGACCTCATACGCGACGCTGACGCGGCGATGTACTACTCGAAGCAGAACGGCGGCAACAGCCACAGCTTCTTCACGCCGGAGATGAGCGCGGCCGCAGTCGAGCGCCTGATGCTGAAGTCGAAGCTGCGCCGCGCGGTCGAGCGCGACGAGCTCGTGATCCTCTACCAGCCGAAGGTGGACTTGCGCGACGGGCGTGTCGTCGGTGGCGAGGCACTGATACGCTGGCGCCTGCCCGGACATGGCGACATTCCGCCGGCGCAGTTCATCCCGCTCGCAGAAGAGTCGAACCTGATCCAGGAGATCGGCGAGTGGGTGCTGAAGCGCGTCTGCCGCGACTACCGCAGTTGGCAGGACCAGGTGCCGAAACCGGGCCGCATCTCAATCAACCTTTCGCTCAAGCAGCTCCGCCAGGCCGAGTTCCTGACTCGTTACCGCTCCGTGTTCGACGACTCCGGCGTATCGCCCTCGAACTTCGAGCTCGAGATCACGGAGACGACCCTCATGACCGAGGCCGGCCGCATGGTCCGCCTGCTCGACGAGCTGCACGCAATGGGCCTGCACCTCGCGATCGACGACTTCGGCACCGGTTATTCCTCGCTCTCCGCGCTCCAGCAGTTCCCGGTCGGCACGCTCAAGATCGACCAGTCCTTCGTGCGCCACGCGACGGTCTCGCGCGAGGACGCGACGCTCGTGCGCACGATCATCGAAATGGGCAAGAACCTCGACCTCAAGGTGGTCGCGGAGGGCATCGAGTCGCAGCAGCAGCTCGACTTCCTCCGCAGCCGCGACTGCCACTACGGCCAGGGGCGCCTGTTCGGCGAACCGATGTCGGCCGAGGACTTCCTCCAGCTCCTGCTCGCCCAGGGACGCGGTGAGTCGAACTACGGGCGGATGTTCGCCGAAGCCTGACCGCGCGCTGCGGATTGCCGCGATTGCCGCGGGCTGCATGGCCTGCGTCGCGGCCGCCGGCGCGCGCGCCGGCGAGGGCCTGCGCGAGCTCTTCAACGATCCCGAGGACTCGCGCCTCGACGCGAGCCAATGGCTCGTGGGACGGCGTCGCTTCCTGCCGGTCCCGCTCGTCATCACCGAGTCGGCCGTCGGCTACGGGGGCGGGCTCGCGCTCGCGTTCTTTTGGGCGTCGACGTCGCGCGCGGGCCCGAGGAGTGGGCTGTCTACCTTCAGGTCGGGAGCGGCTGGGGGTTCTAGCCGCCTGCAGGCGGCGCCGCGCTGATCGCCGCAAAAGTCCGGTCCGCCAGCTCCGCCGTCGCGCGCGCGAACGCAGCGTCGAGCGCCGCCACGAGCGCGGTCTGCCGGTTCTCGGCGGCGGATTCGCTCGCCGACACCGTGAAGGACGCGAGCACGCGCCGGTCCGTCTTGCCGATCGTCGCGGTCAGCTCGACCTGTGCGACGGGCAGGCCTCCACCCGTGTAGTCCGCCTCGAAGCGCCGCACCTCAATGACGAGCGTGTGCGTCGCGCGGAAGCGACCGAAGTCGCCCTGCACCGACCGCAGCCGCCCGGAGTCCTGGAGCGACTGGACCAGGGCGGTCTCGAGCAGCTGCGGCAGTACCTCCGCCCAGCGCGCGCCCGCGACGTAGTCGAGCCGTTGGCCCGGCCAGCGCGTCGCGATGCCGGAGCTGTCAAGGCCGGGCCCTGCCTGCCCGACGTCGATCTTGAGGTCCGCGGCAAGCGGCGTCCCCGCCTGCAGCTTCGGCGCGTCGATCCGGTACACGAGCGGCTGCGGCACCGGCTCCTTGAGGCCGCCGAAACAGCCGGCGGCAAGGGCGGCGGCAGCCGCGAGGATCGCGATTCTCATGGCGGGATCTCCACGCCCGCCGGCGCCGGGCGGTAAATGACGCGCGACGGATCCTTCTCGAGGCTTTTCGTCAGCGCGTCGAAGCTCTGCATCGCCTCGCGCGTCTCGCGCATCAGCTGCTCGAACTCGGCGAGTCCGTCGCCGGCGAAGCGGTCGATGTTCTCGGCATTGTCGCCGACCATGCGGTCGAGGCGCGCCGCGGAATTGGCGACGTTTTCAGCGGCCGCGCGCAGCTTCAGCGCGGCGGCCTTGATGTTCTCGCCGCCCGTGCCGCCGAGCTCGGCGAGCGAGGTCATCGCGGTCTGCATCTCGGTCGCGGCTTCTTCCAGCTCGTGGAATGTCGTGCGTGCGTCGGCGACCGCGGCCGGGAGCGCGGCGGTTGCGCGCTCGGCATGGCCGATCGTCGCCGACACGGCGGCGATGTTCTGGTCGGAGAGCAGCGCGTTGATGCGGTTGAGCGCTTCGCTCGCCGCGGTCACGACATCTGGCAAGCTCGCGACCAGCACGTCGAACTGCGACTGCGCTGAGGGGATCACCGGGAACTTGAGGCTCGGGACCGGCTTCGGCGGCTCCGATGCCGGGTCATGCGGCTCGAGGTTGATGTACAGGAGTCCCGTCACGCCCTGTAGCGAGAGGCGCGCGACCGTATCCGCCTTCACGGGCGCATCTTCCTCGATGTCGGCGACGACGCGCACCCGGCTCGCATCGCGCGGGTCGATACCGATGCGCATGACGCGGCCGACATTGACGCCGAGGTAGCGCACGGAGCTTCCCTCGGACAGCCCGCCGACGCTGCCTTCGAAATAGATCTCGTAGCGCTTCGTGGCCTTGCCGTCCGCGGTGTCCGAGTACCAGAGCACGAAGCCAACCCCGAGCAGCAGCACGAGCAGCACGAAAACCCCGACGGTGACGTAGTTTGCTTCCCTATCCATCGCTCACCTGTCGTCCGCGCGGCGCACGGCCGCGCTCGCCGTGGAAATAGTCCCGGATCCAGGGGTGGGGGTTGCTGACGATCTCATCGAGGGTTCCGGCGATCATCTTCCCGTCGACGATCACGCCGACGCGGTTGCAGACCTTGAAGATGGTATCGAGATCGTGCGTGATCATCACTACCGTCAGGTCGAGGCCCTCCTGGAGCTCCAGCACGAGCTGATCGAAGGCCGCCGCGGAGATGGGGTCGAGGCCCGACGTCGGCTCGTCGAGGAACAGGATGGCCGGGTCGAGCGCGAGCGCCCGGGCGAGCGCCGCGCGCTTTGTCATGCCCCCGGACAGCTCGGCCGGGTACTTGGCGGCGGCGACCTCCGCGAGCCCCACCATGCGGATCCGGAGTCGCGCTATCTCGCCGAGCAGGGCCGGACTCAGCTTGAAGTGCTCGCGGATCGGCAGCTCCACGTTCTGCGCGACGGTGAGCGAGGAAAAAAGCGCGCCGCGCTGGAACATAACGCCATAGCGGCGCTTCACGGCGAGGAGCTCGCGTTCCGGCACGTTGGTCACCTCGTGCCCCTCGATGCGGACCGTGCCGCGCACGGGCTTCTGCAGCCCGAGCAGCGTCCGGAGCAGCACGGACTTGCCGCTGCCGGAGCCCCCGACAATGCCGAAGACCTCGCCCGTGCGGACCTCGAGGTCGAGGCCGTCATGCACGACTTGCGGGCCGAACCGGTTCACGATGCCGCGCGCCTCGATGATTGCCGGCATCAGATGTCGAGCTCCATGAAGACCACCGCGAAGACGGCGTCCGCCAGGATCACCAGGAAGATCGATTGCACGACGGCCGCGGTCGTGAGCCGGCCGAGCTCGCGCGAGGAGGTGCGCACCTGCATGCCGCGCAGCGTCCCCACCATCGCGATCAGGACCGCGAACACCGGCGCCTTGATGATGCCGACCCAGAACGTGTACTCGCTGATCGAGCCCTGCACGCGCTCGATGTACTGGCCTAACGGGATGTCCACGAGGAACCAGGAGAGCAGCGCGCCGCCCGCGAGGCCCATCGCATCCGCGAGCACGGTGAGCGCCGGCAGCGCGATCACGAGGCCGAGGACGCGCGGCATCACGAGCACCTCGACCGGGTCCATGCCGATCGCACGGAGCGCGTCCACCTCCTCGTTCAGCTTCATCGCGCCGATCTCGGCGGCGAAGGCGCTGCCCGAGCGGCCCGCGACGATGATCGCGGTGAGGAGCACGCCGAGCTCACGCAGCACCGAGACGGTAACGAGGTCCACGACGAAGATCTCGCCGCCGAACTTGCGGAGCTGCTGCGCGCCGATGTAGGCGACGATCACGGCGATTAGGAACGCAATCAGCGCGACGATCGGCACGGCAGTGAAGCCCGTCTCGTAGACGTGGCGCACGATCGACACCAGACGCAGGCGCTTCGCGCTCACGAACGCACGGCCATAGCCGACCGTCACGGCGCCTACGAACCCGAGGAGGTCGAGCGCCCCCTCCTTTGCTCGGACCGCCGCGTGCCCGAGCTCGCCTAGAGCGCCCGAGATCCCTTCATGCGGCGCGACTTCCGGCTCTTCGGGCCGGCTGCCGGCTTCGGTGCGGTCGATGAAATCGAGGGGCCTGGGCCGCTCCGGCTGCCATTCCACGCGGGCACCCGCCGCGCGCAGCCGCGCCTCGAACGCGCGCAGAAGCCAGGCGCCTGTGAGGTCGAGCGCCTCGATGCGGCTCGCATCCAGAACGAGCCTGCCGCCCGCGTCGCGCGCGGCCGTGGCGAGCCGCGGCTCGAGCACGGCCGCCTCCGCCACCGTCCACTGGCCGTCGAGCCGTAGCCTCTGTCCGCCGCCCTCTGTCGTCAGCTCGAGCAGTTCGCCTCTCCTCGAAACCCCGCGCGATGCTAGCAGGTGATAATGGGTGCCGGAGGCGAACCCTGGAAAACAGCGTCCTCAAAGACATCCTGCTGCTGCTCATCGCGACGCTCGCGGTCGTCGTCGGGCTGCGGCGTCTTCGGCTCCCGCTGATCCTCGCCTTCCTGCTGGTCGGCATCATGGTCGGCCCGCACGCCCTCGGCTGGGTGCAGCCGACGCAGACGACGCACACGCTCGCCGAGTTCGGCGTCGTGTTCCTGCTCTTCACGCTGGGGCTCGACTTCTCGCTCCCGCGCCTCATCGCGATGCGCGGCGAGGTGTTCACGCTCGGCGGGCTTCAGGTCGCGGGCACGACGGCGGCCGTCGCGGCGATCGCCTGGGCGACGGGACTCGCGCCACCGGTCGCGATCCTCCTCGGCGGCGCCGTCGCGATGTCCTCGACCGCGATCGTGCTCCGCCAGCTCACGCAGCAGGAGGAGCTCAACCGCACGCACGGCCGGCTCGCCTTTGGCGTGCTGCTGTTCCAGGACCTCGCGATCGTGCCCTTCCTCGCGCTCGCCGGCGTGCTGGCGGCGCCCCAGGAGCAGTACACGGCGCTCCAGATCTCGCTCGCGGTCAGCAAGGCGGCGGTCGCGCTGCTCATCGTGCTTGCCTCCGGCCGCTGGCTGCTCCGTCCACTCTTCCACGAGATCGCCGCGAACCACGCGCCGGAGCTCTTCACGTTCGCCGTGCTGTTCGTCGCGATCGGCGCGTCCGCCGCGACGCACGCGGTGGGTCTCTCCTTCGCCCTCGGCGCCTTCCTCGCAGGCATGATGCTGGCGGAGACCGAATACCGATACCAGGTCGAGGCGGGGATCCGCCCGTTCCGCGACACGCTCCTCGGCCTTTTCTTCGTGACGATCGGCATGCAGCTCGACGTGCCGGACCTGTTCCGCAACCTGCCGATCGTGCTCGCGCTGCTCGCGGGCATCCTCCTCATCAAGGCGGTCGTCGTGACGCTCGCGGCGCGGCCCTTCGCCGGGCAATGGTTCAAGGCGCTGCGCGCCGGCATCGTGCTCTCGCCGGGCGGCGAGTTCGGCTTCGCGCTGATCGCCCTCCTCCTCGACAACCGGCTGATCGGGTCGAAATTCACGCAGCCCGTCCTCGCCGCGATCACGCTCAGCATGCTCACAGCGCCGATCCTCATCCGGCACAACAAGCGCATCGCGCGCTTCGTGCTCCGGGAGTCCGGGCCGGCTCCGACGGGGCTCGAGCGCATCGACGCCGCAAACCGCGCGCTCGCGCGGCGCGAGCACGTCATCCTCTGCGGCTATGGCCGCGTCGGGCAGAACGTCGCGCGCGTGCTGGAGAGCCAGGGCTTCGAATTCCTCGGCGTGGACCTCGACCCGGTGCGCGTGCGGAACGCGCTCGCGGCAGGCGACGCAGTGGTCTACGGCGATGCCGCCGACGAGGGCCTCCTGAAGTCCGCGGGGGTCGAGCGCGCGAACGCCGTCGTCGTGACGTTCTCGGATACCAGCCGTTCGCTCTCGATCGTTCGCGTCCTGCGACGGCTCAGGAAAGACCTGCCAATCCTCGTACGCGCGACGGATGACACGCACCTCGAGGCGCTGCTCGCGGCGGGCGCGACGGAGGTGGTGCCGGAAACGCTCGAGGCCGCGCTCACGCTCGTCGCGAACGCGCTGCACATGCTCCAGGTGCCGCCGTCGCGCGTGATCCGGACGATCGGGGAAATCCGCCGGCAGCGCTACCAGACGCTGCGCTCGGTGATCCAGCGCGATCCGGCGGGCCGCGTCGATGAGTCCGGTACTTTCCGGGAGGAGCTCCACACGGTCGTGCTGCCGCCCGGCGCCTGGTCCATCGGCCGGACCATCAGCGAGGTCCGCGACCGGGGCGCCGAGGTGTCGTTCACCGCCGTGCGGCGCGACGGCATCGTGGGGCGCGACCCGGATCCCGGGATGACGTTGCGCGAAGGCGACGTCGTCGTGCTGTTCGGGACGCCCGAGGCGCAGGAGCACGCCGAGGCAGTTCTGCTCGCAGGTTGAAATTGCGGGCTAGGGGAAGTTCAGGTCGACGCTGCCCGAGCCGGTGTCGATGATGCCGCTGCCGAGTCCGTCCTTCATCCTGACGATCGTGATGTCGTCGGACTCACGCACGGTCGCGCCGGGCGCCTCGACGTCGACGCCGCCGCTGCCGGTGTCGATGCGAAGCTCGATCGAGGGCTGGCCCGCCGACGAGCGCAAGGTCACGCTCCCGGATCCGGTGTCAATGTCCACGTGCGCAAGCGCCGAAAGGTCGCCCTCGATGTTGACGCTGCCCGAGCCCGTGTCCACCTCGAGCGCGCGGACATCCGAAAGACCGCGTCCGCTCACGCCGCCGGAACCCGTATCGGCGAGCAACGGGCCGGCAAAGTCCTCGACCTTCACGTGGCCGGAGCCGGTGTCGGCGGAGACCCTGCCTTTGCCCGTCTGCACGTCCACCGCGCCCGAGCCCGTGTCCGCGAGGATCTCGCACTCGCAGTTGGAGATCTTCACCGAGCCGCTGCCGGTGTCCGCCTTCACGCGGCCGCGGTGCCCGTCGACGACCACCGCGCCGCTGCCGCTGTCGAGGTAGACCTCGCCTTCGCCGCCGTTCGAGCGCAGCGTGCCGCTCGTGCCGTCGAGCTTGAGGTCGCCCGAAAAACCGGCGGCGCTCGAGTCGCCGAGGATGTTCGAGACGTCGAGCTTCGCGCCGGCCGGCGCCTTGATCGTGAGGTCGACGCGCACGACCCGTGTGTCGCCGTCCCTGGAGCCCGAGATGCGGATGCGCTCGCCGAGGTATTTCACGTAGCTCGCCGACCACCAGTGCGCGGCGCCATCCTGCCAGTACACCTTCGGGAAATGCTCGGGCGGGAGGCGCACGTCGAAATGCGAGCCAGCTCCCACGTCCTTGCTGCGGAAGTCGACGAAGCCGGCCAGGCGCTTCGCCTCGTCCTCGGTCGCGGCCTCGACCGTCGTGGTTGCGACGATCTCGACCTCCTGGCCCGTGCCGCGCTCGACGCGCACGTCGCCAACCAGGTTCTGCACCTTGATGCCGGCATTCGACTCGGGCTTGAAAGTGAACGTGCGCGCCACCGTCGCGCTCGCGGCCAGGGCGGGGAGGCTCGCCGCAAGTAGGGCGAGCGCGGCGGTGGCGCGGAAAAACCTGTTCATCGTCAACTCCATCACGATTCTTCGTTCAGGCCGTCTCGTCGCGGTAACGGCGAACCCACATGGCAGCAGCGAGCAGGAGGGCCGCTGCGATGACGCCGCCCCACAGCTCCGGCGTGCGGTAGAAGCTGCCCAGCATCGCGTACAAGTCGTAGCTCGTCAGGCGGTCGATCTTGTCGCCCGTCACGGGCACCGCGTGGCCCATCCACGCCGCCTGGTTGCGCTCGATGAATGGCAGCACGAACAGCCGCTCCTTGATGAAGTCACCGGCGTAGGTCGAGCGCATCACGACCGCCTCGATGATCCAGATCGCCACCGGCGGCAGGACGGCCCACAGGAACGGGCTCCGCGGCGCCCAGGCCGAGGCCAGCATCAGGTAGCCGACGAACGGCGCGTACCAGAGCATGACCGTGAGGCACCAGAGCACGGCCACGCCGAAGCTGCCGAAGAGCGCGCGCGGCTCCCAGGGAAAGGCGGCGCCGCCGCCCTCGATGGCGAGCCGAATCGATGCGCCCGCCGCGACGACGAGCTGCGCCGCGAATGTCGCCAGGAGCGCGACCAGCGGTATCACGACGATCGCGACGGTGAACTTCGAGACCACGGTCTCGGCGTCCGACAGCGGCAGCGACTTCCAGAACAGCACGCTGCGGTCCCGGCGGTCGGCATACAGCGCATCGATCGCATAGAAGAAGCCGATGACGCCCATGACCAGGAACACGACGAGCGCGAGCGCCGAGTAGGCGTACATCAGCATCGTGACCTTCTGCTCGGGCGTCACGTTCGCGAGCGGCATGCCGTTCATGTCGAACGGCCCGAGGTGCACCTTGCCGAACACCAGCAGCATGACGAAGCAGCCGAGCACGATCGCCGGCGCCACCCAGATCGCCTTGTGCTCCCAGATCTCGCGACGGACCATCCAGAAGAATCGGTTCATGCGCGAGCTCCCTGGATCACGGCCACGAACAGGTCGGCGACGGACGGCACCCCGACTTCGCCCAGGCGCTCGAGATCCGCGCGGTGAACGTCGCGGAACAGCATGTGCGTCCGTCCGAGGCCCTGGCGCTCGGCGATCGGCTTGTGCGTCCGCGCCGCGGCGAGGTGCTCGGGCCGGACGGAGACCTGCGCGTATTTCTCCTGCAGCTGGTCCATCGCCGCGTCGAGCACAATGCGCCCGCGGTCGATGAACAAGAGATCCGTCAGGATGTGCTCGACCTCCTCGACCTGGTGAGTCGTGACGAGGATGGTGCGCTGTTCGTCGAAATACTCGTTCAGCAGCGTCTCGTAGAACTGCTTGCGCATCAGGATGTCGAGCCCGAGCGTCGGCTCGTCGAGGACGAGGAGCCGCGCGTCGATCGCCATCACGAGGGCGAGGTGCAGCTGCGTGACCATGCCCTTCGACAGCTCCTTGACGCGGCTGTCCTTCTTGATGTCGCTGCGCGAGAGGAAGTGTTCGCAGACCTCGCGCCGGAATTTCGGGTGCGTCGCCGCGACGAAGTCGATCAGCTGGCGGACGCGGATCCAGCGCGGCAGCACCGCGACATCGGCGATGAAGCAGACATCCTGCATGAGCCGGTGGCGCTGGAGATAGGGGTCGAGGCCGAGCACCGAAAGCTCGCCCTCGAAGCGCGTGAGTCCGAGCAGCGCCTTGAGCGCAGTCGTCTTGCCGGCGCCGTTCGGGCCGATGAGGCCGACGATGCGGCCGGACTCGACGCTGAAATTCACGTCGTCGAGGGCCCGCGTCGTGCCGAATGTCTTGCCGAGGCCGCGCGCCACGATCAGCTCACTCACGACCACCCTCCTCGTCTTCGTCCGCGTCCGGCGCGGCCTCGCCGCGCGCGGCCGTCAGGGTCGAGGCCGGCGCGGGCGGCATCTTGTCGAGCTTGTCGAGGAGCTCCTTGGGCTCGAAGCCGAGGCGCTGGATGCGGCCCGCGATCTTCGGCCATTCCTCGTCGAGAAAGAGCTGGCGCTCATCCTTCAGGAGGGCGCGGCGCGCACCTTCGGTCACGAACATGCCGCGGCCGCGTCGCTTCTCGACGAGGTTCTCGTCGACGAGCTGCTGGTAGCCCTTCAGCACCGTGAGAGGGTTGAGCCGGTACTCCGCCGCGACGCTGCGGACCGACGGCAACGGGTCGCCGTCATTCAGCACGCCCTCCAGGATCATCGCCACCACGCGGTCGCGCAGCTGGCGATAGATCGGGGCGCTGTCGTTCCAGTTCGTATCCATCGCGTACAAGTGAGCTAGCCCGCTACCAGACTACTTTAGCAGAGCACTCTCAGAAGCCGGCGTTGATCGCCGGCGACTTGCCGTGCTTCGCATCGTCCTTCGCGACCATCTTGGCGACGCGCTTTGCGAGGACGACCACTTCCGGCAGCTGAGCGGCCGCGAACTGGTGGATCGGCTCGCGCTTCGCGAGGACGACCACTTCCGGCAGCTGGGCGACCGCATTGTCGACGGCCGTCAGTTCACCGATCTCGATCGTCCCTTTGGGGGCCGCGGCCAGGTAGGCCTGATCCATGACCAGTCCGCCGAACGAGACGATGGCAACTGCCGCCACTGCGCTGAAGGTCTTCCGTGTGCTCTGTGCAACCATCGTGAACATGACTCTCTCCTTTCCTTTCCTGCTGTCGGTTCCGGATTTGGTGCCGGTCCCGATGTACTGATGTGCTCTTCTGGTGTTGTAGTTGACTATAACACCGATTCGATTGCAAGCCCTTTTTCGAAAGAAAATTCAAGTTGTCGAGCTTTGTGAGGGAAAACAGAGGGTTATAAGCGGATATTTTTCCGTGACCGCCCCATACAGGGGGTTCATCAGACGCTCGCAGCGGTTTTCCGCGCGCCGGCCAAACACTTTCGCGGCCTGCGGGGCGTTAAGGAAACGGACACCCCGCCCCTTCCGGGTAGAGTGCCGGCGATGGGAGGAGGCGACGCCGACGCGCAACTCATGCTGCGTTACGCCGCAGGCGATGCGCGCGCGTTCGACGAGCTCTACGCCAACCATCGCAGCGCGGTCTGGCGCTTCATCCGCCGCTCGGTCAAGGATGCGGCAGCGACTGATGACGTCTTCCAGGAGTGCTGGTCGCGCGTGATCGCTTACCGCGAGAGTTACCGCCCGGAGGCGCGCTTCGCGACCTGGCTGTACCGAATCGCGCACAACTGCTGCATGGACCACTGGCGCAAGAGCGGGCGGCGAGGACAGCGCGAGGCGGCGGACGACGCGGCGATCGCCGCCGCGGCGGACGATGCGTCGGCGGAGCCGCTCGCGGCCGTGCTCGAGGGCGAAGCGGGCGCGCGACTCGCGGCAGCGCTCGAGCGCCTTCCGGAGGAACAGCGCGCCGCCTTCCTGCTCTACGTGGAAGGTGGGTTGACCGTCGCCGAGATCGCGGAGACGACGCGCGTGAACCCGGAGACCGCGAAGAGCCGTTTGCGATACGCGGTCGCGCGGCTCAAGCAGGCGCTCGCCGATGCGGCGCCGGAATGAGGACATGAACGAGAGAGACGACGAAGCGCCCTTCCCTCGCGAGCCCTGGCAGCGGCTCCTCGAGGATTCCTCCGACGCACCGGCGGAGACGACGGACGCGCGCATCCGAGCCAGGGCCCGCCGCGACCTCGCGCCGCGCGGTCATCGCTGGTGGCTGCCCGTCGCGCTCGCGGCGAGCTTCGTGCTCGCGGTCGTGATCGTCCGCTCCGAGTTCGGCAACGGCGGCCGCGTTCACTACGTCTCGAGTACGGAGAGCGGCGACGACGCCATGCAGGGGCGCGTCATCGAACGCAACGAAGGCGAACAGGCGCGCGAGCCGGGGCGTTCGCCGACGGCGACGGAGCTGAGCAAGGAAAATCCTCGCGAAGAGGCGGAATCGGATGTCTATGGCTATGCCGATTCCGAGCTGGGCCAGGAGGATGCGGGCACGACACCGCGTGTGGGCGGGCCGGAGCGCGAACGTCGGTCCGCGAGCGAAGCGCCCGAAGAGCGCATGGAGGCCGAGTCGTCGTCCATGCGCAAGGACACTCCTTCTTTTGCTGCCGAGCCGGCGCCGGCGGCCGCGCCAGCCGCGGCTCTGCAGAAAGTCGCACCCGCTGCGAAGGGAGGCAAGGAACTCGGCCAAGTGACCGTCACGGGTTCGCGCGCCCAGGAAGCGCAGGCCCCGTCGTCCTGGACGCCCACGCACGTCGCCGCGCCGGTCGACAATGTGCAGCCCCGATCAGCCGGCGACGTCGCCAGAAACCCGACGCCGGAAGCCTGGTACGCCGCGATCGAGAAGCTGCGTGCGGATGGCCGCATGCAGGAGGCGGATCGCGAGCTCGAGAAGCTGAAGAACGCCTATCCGGGCTGGCTGGAGCAGCACCTCAAGGAACAGAAGAAGCCCTGAGCGGCGCGCCTGCCCCGCGCGCCGCGGCTGAGGCTGCTATTCGCTTGCGAGCCGGCGCCGGCCGGCGTCGAGTTCCTTGCGCTGCGCCGCATCCAGCTTCGGGAAATCCGGGTTCACGCGCTCGAGCGTCTCGACGAGGATTTTCGCCACCGCCGCGCGCATGTAGTCCTTGTCGTTCGCGGGGATCGCGAACCACGGCGCACAGGGCCGCGAGGTCGCCCGCAGAAGCTCCTCGTAGGCTGACATGTAGTCGTCCCAGTGCGCGCGGTCGTCGAGGTCGCCCATCCGGAATTTCCAGTTCTTCTCCGGGTCGTCGATGCGCTCGAGGAGCCGCTTCTTCTGTTCGCGTCGTGAGACGTTGAGCCAGAACTTCACGACCAGCGTCCCGTTTCGCGCGAGGTGCTCCTCGAATTCGCGGATGGACTCGAAGCGGCCCTCCCAGAAATCCCTGCCGCCGGTCTCGGGAAGGTTCTGCGCCGCGAGCGCCGCCGGGTTCACGCGCACGACGAGGACTTCCTCGTAGTGGCTGCGGTTGAAGACGCCGATCTTGCCGCGCTCGGGCAACTGCGCCGACACGCGCTGCAGGAAGTCGTGACGGAGCTCGCCCTCGCTCGGCCGTCCGAAGGAATGCACGCGAAAACCCGCCGGGTTCACGCCCGAGAACACCTTGCGGATCGTGCTGTCCTTGCCGGCGGCGTCCATCGCCTGGAATACGGTCAGGAGCGCGAAGCGCTGGTCGGCGACGAGCTTGCGCTGGAGCTTGTCGAGCTTGTCCACGGATTTCTCGAGCTCGCCCTCGAGCTTCGACTCGCTGCCGCTGCCTTTCGGCGGATCCGTCTCGAAATCGCCGACCTTGAACTTGCCGTCATAAGGCACGCGGTGGAGCTTCGGGAAGTCGATCATCGCGTCTTTCCTCCGGTGCCCTCGAGCCGCACGAAGAGCCACAGGCTCGCGCCGACTAGGGCGAATACCGAGCCGCTCGCGATCGTCGGCACCCAACCGACGCGGTCGATCGCGAACCCGACGAGCGGCGCCAGGAGGCCCGGCATCGTCCCGCCGAAATTCAGCATGCCGCAGGCGCTCGCCGTGTGCTCGCCGGAAGCGTAGGTCGTTGCCGCCCAGTAGCAGGTGTCGGCGAACAGCGTGAAGCCGAAGCAGAGCGAGAGCAAGCCGACCGCGACGTAGGGATCCGTCGCAAACACGCCCGCGCTCAGGAGAATCGCCACCAGCACGAGGCCGGACATCGCCGTGATGCGGCAGCCGCGCAGGCCGCCGAGCCGGCGGCAGAGCGAGTCGCAGACTCCGCCGCCGATGGCAGTCAATACCGCGCCGGTCGCGAATGGCAGGACGTACAGCCAGCCGCTCTCGAGCATGGACAGCCCGCGGGAATTCACGAGGTAGGTAAAGAGCCACTGCGAAAAGATGTAGAAGACGTAGTTGAGGCAGAAGTAACTGACGGCGAGGATGAGGATGTCGCGGTGCATGAGCGCCGCGCGCCAGTTGACGGGCTGCGGCGGCGGCTTCGCCGAGCGGCCGGCGTCGATGAAGGCGAGCTCCCCGGCCGTGATGGACCGATGCTGCGAGGGCTTGTCGCGCGCGTACCAGTACCACCAGAGCCCGGCGATGACGCCCGTCGGCGCAAGGGCGTAGAACGCCTCGCGCCAGCCATAGTGAATGATCAGCCAGGTGACGATCGGCCCGAGCGCTGCCTGGCCGAGCGACAGCCCTGAGCTCGTCAGCGCATTTGGCAGCGCCCAGCGGCCGGGCGGAAACCAGCTTTCGATGAAGCCGGTCGTGATCGGGAAGATCGGCGAGTTCGTGGCGCCGACGACGAGGCGCACGGAGATGAGCGACACCATCGCGCCGGTCGCGGAGGCCGCCATGAGCCCGGGCACGAAACCCGTGAGCCAGGTCAGCACGCCCCAGGCGACGGCGATGCCGCCGAGCGCGAGCCGGGGGCCGTAGCGCTCGCCGAAGATGCCGCCCGGGATCATCATCAGCGTGTAGCTCATGTTGAATGCGTTGAGGATCCAGCCGATTTCCTGGTTCGTGTAGCTGAACTCGTGCTGGATGCTCGGAACCGCGACCGACAGCGCGTTGCGCAGGAAGTAGTTGACGAAGCTGACGACGAAGAGCACGAACAGCGCGCGCCACCGCACCGGGATCGCCCGCAGCATCGATCAGCCCTTCATGCCTTGAGCTGCCGCCGCAGCGCGCGGTCACGCTTCAGGTCCGCGAGGATCCGGTGCGCGGCGTTGTGGCCCGGCGCGCCAGTCACGCCGCCGCCCGGGTGCGTTCCCGCGCCGCAGAGGTATAGTGCCGGGATCGGCGATGCGTAGCGCGCGAAGCCCGCGACCGGCCGCATGAAGAACAGCTGGTCCGGCCGGAGGTCGCCGTGGAAGATGTTGCCTTCGGTGATCCCGAAGGTGTGCTCGAGGTCGACCGGCGTGTAGAGGCGGCTCGCGATCACCGAGCGGCCGACCGCCGGCACGAAGCGGGCGATCTGCCGCAGTAACTGCTCCTCGAGATGGTCGCGCTCGAGACTCCACTCCGATCCCGCGAGCCGGTACGGCAGGTACTGGATGAAACAGGTCATCACGTGGCGGCCGGGCGTCGCGAGCGAGTCGTCGACGAGCGTCGGCACGAGGCAGTCGATCCAGAGCTCTTCGGCGATCCGGCCGCGGCGCGCTTCACCATAGGCGGCCTGCGCGCCGTCGAGCCAGGGCACGAGCGTGAACTGTGCGCGGCGGAGCGCGTCCGAGCCCGGCTCCTCGGCTTCGAGCCGCGGCTCCTCCGACAGCACGAGATTGAGCTTGCCGCAGGGGCCGTCCATCTTGATGCCGCCGACGCTCGCGGCGAAATCGGGATCGAGCGCCGCCGCGGGCACCAGCTTCAGGTAAGTGCGCTTCGGGTCCGCGTTCGAGACAACGATGCCGGCATCAAGAGCCGTGCCGTCCGCGAGCACGACGCCGCGCGCGCGGCCGCCTTCGACGCGGATCGAGGCGACCTCGCTGCCCGTGCGTAGCTCGACGCCCGCGCCGCGGCAGGCTTCCGCCATCGCCTGCGTGATCGCGCCCATGCCGCCCATCACGTGGCCGACGAAGCCCTGCTTCGATTCCGCGCCGCCACCCAGCAAGTGAAACAGCAAGCCGAAGAGCGTGCCTGCGTCATAGGGGCCGCCGTGCTTGCCGTAGAGGCTGTTCGCGAGGATCAGGGACTTGAGGTGCGCGGACTCGAGCGTGCGATCGAGGAATTCGCCGAGGCTGCCCGTCGCGAACGCGACGAGCTCGGGAATCTCGCGGCTCTTCATGCCGCGGAACCTGAGCGCGAAGCCGAAAAGCTCGCGGAAGCCCGCGAAGCCCTCGCGCTGCATGTCGGGTGGCGCCTGCATGAAGAGCGGCTCGAGGTGACGCGCGAGGCCTGCGAGGCGGCCTTCCATCGCGAGGAAGCGCTCGCAGTCGGCCGGCGCGAAATTCTGCAGGAGCGCGCGCAAGCGCGCGTGGTCGCCCCACCAGGGAAGCACCACGCCGTCCGGCGTGACGGCCTGCACGGTCGGCTCGGCCGCGACCATCCGCAGGCCATGGCGGTCGAGCGCAAGGTCGCGTATCACCTCGGGCCGCAGCATGCTCGCCATATAGGAAGCGGTCGAGACACGGCAGCCCGGCGCTTTCTGGTGATCGATTTCCTCCGTCACCGCGCAGCCGCCGAGAATCTCGCGCCGCTCCAGCACGACGACGCGAAGTCCCGCACGCGCGAGGTAGAACGCTGCGGTGAGCCCGTTGTGCCCGCCGCCGATGACGGCGACGTCGTAGCGCTTCATCGGTCGGGGCCCCTCGTGGTCAGATCGCGGGCCCCGGCACGATGGGCGACCCGTCGAAGTAGCGGCCGAGCCGGAATCCTGCCAGCACGGCGGGATCCGCGTCGCCGCTCACCATCCCCGCGACCAGTTTACCGGCGCCGGGTCCGATCCCGAAGCCGTGGCCGCTGAATCCGGTCGCGACATAAAAATCTCCGACGCCGTCCACGGCCGACATGATCGGCAGGACATCGGGCGTCGCGTCGATCGTGCCGACCCAGGACTCCACGAACGGCGTCGCCGCGAGCTCGGGCAGCCAGCGCTCGAGCCCGGTGCGCATCTCGCGGAGGATGCGCGCGTCGGGTTTCGGGCCGAGCACGCGCTCGCGCTCGAAAGGCGACACGTCGTCGAGCGGCCAGCGCGAAGGCGTCGCGAGCGCGCGAAAAAAGTCGGCACCGATGGAAAAACGCACCGAGTCCGGGCTGGAGCGGAACGCGGGAATGAATTTCGATCCGTAGCGCAGGCTCGCCGGGATCAGCGCGTGCCGCGATGCATGTCCGTGCGCCACCGTGTAGCCACCGTCGGCGCGGCGGCGGATCGCGACGGCGTGTGACCAGGCCTGGCCGTCCAGGAGCTGCGGCGCCGGCGCAAGGCGCGCGACCGTATTCTGCACGGGCAGCTGCGGCACCTGGATGCCGAGCGAGCCGCAGAAAAGGCGCGTCCAGACGCCGGCCGCGCAGACGACGGCGCGCGTTTCGACACGGCCATGCTCTGTCACGATTCCGGAGACGCGCCCTGCCGCTTTCTCGATGCCGCGCACGGCGCAACCGCTGACGATGCGCGCGCCCGCGCGCGCCGCGCCGCGGGCGATCGCTTGCCCCGCCCGCGAAGGCTCCGCGCGCCCGTCGCTCGCCGTGTAGAGCCCGCCCGCGAAGCGCTCGCCGGCGGCAAAGATGTCCTTGAGCTCCCGGCCGGTGACGACCTTCGTGTCGAGCCCGTGCTCGCGCGCGATGTCGAGCCAGGCGGCGAGCTCCGCGAGTTCCTTGTCGGTCTCTGCGAGGTAGAGCGTGCCGCCCTGCCGGAAGCCGATATCCTCGCCGAGCTGCGCCGGCAGCTCCTGCCAGAGCCTCAGGCTCTGCATCATGAGCGGCAATTCGAGCGGTGCGCGGCACTGCTGGCGCACCCAGCCCCAGTTGCGCCCCGACTGCTCGCCGGCGATGCGGCCCTTCTCGAACAGCGCGACGGAAATACCTTTTCGCGCGAGGAAATACGCCGTCGAGCAGCCGATGATGCCGCCGCCGACGATTGCGACATCGACGGCAGCGGGCAATGCATTCCCGGATGCATGGAAGGCGAACTCGTCGGTTTCGCCCGGATGGATTTGCGCCTCGCCTGTTTCCCGATCCGGCATCCGCTTCCCCCCGCTGCCGACATGCTACGTGCCCCCGCGCTGCTACACTACGGCCCCTTTTCGCGCATCCCGGAGCCTTGATTGAAGAAGTCCGCCACGGTCACCATCACCGGCGCTGCCGGCCACATCGGCTATGCACTCGCGTTCCGCGTCGCCTCGGGCCAGATGCTCGGCCCCGACCGTCCGGTCAACCTGAACCTGCTCGAGATCACGCCCGCGCTCGGATCGCTGAACGGCGTCGTCATGGAACTCACGGACTGCGCATTCCCGACGCTCAACCGCATCGTCGCGACGGACGATGCCAGGGCGGCGTTCAAGGACTGCGACTACGCGATGCTCGTCGGCGCGCGGCCGCGCGGACCGGGCATGGAGCGCAAGGACCTCCTGCTCGCCAACGCGCAGATCTTCTCAGCCCAAGGCAAGGCGCTCGACGCCGCGGCCAGCCGCGACGTGCGCGTCCTCGTGGTCGGCAATCCCGCAAACACGAACGCGCTCATCGCCGCGTCGAACGCCCCCAGTCTCGAGCGGCAGAATTTCACCGCGATGATGCGCCTCGACCACAACCGCGCGCTCGGCCAGCTCGCGACCAAGACCGGCAAGCACGTCACCGAGATCCGCCGAATGATCGTCTGGGGAAACCACAGTGCGACGCAGCACCCGGACATCGCCCACTGCACCGTTGCGGGCAAGCCCGCGAAGTCGCTGGTGGACCAGGCCTGGTACCGCGACGAGTTCATCCCGACCGTGCAACAGCGTGGTGCGGCCGTCATCAAGGCGCGCGGCTCTTCGTCCGCGGCCTCCGCGGCCTCCGCCGCGATCGACCACATGCGCGACTGGGCGCTCGGCACGCCGGACGACGACTGGGTGAGCATGGCCGTGCCGTCCGACGGCAGTTACGGCATTGCCGAGGGCGTCATCTATTCCTATCCCGTGACTTGCAAGGACGGAAAGTACGCCGTCGCGCAGGGCCTCGCGGTCGACGAGTTCAGCCGCGCGCGCATGGACGCGACGCACAAGGAGCTCCTCGAAGAGCGCGATGGCGTGAAAGAACTGATCTGAGGAGAGAATCATGAGGCTTGCCATCCGGGCCGCCGTCGCGGCCGCCGCCCTGTCGCTGCTCGCGCCAGCTTCCGTATTCGCGCAGCAGAAGACGCAGAAGCCGCCGCTGCACGGCACGCACTGGATGGCGATCACCGGCAAGCCGCTCGCGGCGACGGCGGGCGCGCGGATGTTCGAACGCGGCGGCAACGCGGTGGACGCGGCTTGCGCGATGCTCGCCGCGACCTCGACGATGTGGGACGTGCTCTCCTGGGGCGGCGAGACGCAGGCGCTCGTCTACAACCCGAACACGGGCAAGATCATCGCGATCAACGGCCTCGGCGTCGCGCCGACGGGTGCGACCGCGGCGTTCTTCAAGTCGAAGGGCTACAAGTACCCGCCCGAGGAAGGCCCCCTCGCCGCCGTGACGCCCGGCACGCCCGGCGCGCTCATCACGATGCTCGCGGAGTTCGGCACGCTCTCGCTCGCCGACGTGCTCGCGCCCTCGATCGAGCTCGCCGACGGTTACGCGATCGAGGCCGAGACGGCGGACCGCATCGAAGCGGAAAAGGCATCGCTCAAGCAGTGGCCGTACGCAAAGGCCGTCATGCTCCCGCACCTCGGGCAGTCGCGCGAGGCGCCGGTCGCGGGCGAAGTGTTCCACCAGCCCGACCTTGCCGCGACGCTCCGGAAGCTCGTCGAGGCCGAGCAGAACGCGCTGAAGGCAGGCAAGTCGCGCAAGGAAGCGCTCCAGGCCGCATATGACCGGTTCTATCGCGGCGATATCGGCGCGGAGTTCGTGCGTGGAGTGCAGGAACAAGGCGGGCAGATCACGAAAGGCGATCTCGCGGACTGGCGCGTGAAGCTCGAGGAGCCGCGGCACACGACTTACCGAGGCATCGACGTCTACAAGCTCGACCACTGGACGCAGGGTCCGGCGATGCTGCAGGCGCTCAACATCCTCGAGAACTTCGACCTGAAGTCTATGGGCTACAACAGCGCCGACTACATCCACACCGTGTACCAGGCGATCAGCCTCGCGATGGCCGATCGCGATTTCTATTACGGCGATCCCGCGTTTCCTCCCGTGGAACCGATCCAGGGACTGCTCTCGAAAGACTACGCGACGCAGCGCGCGGCGCTCGTGAAGCCCGCGGCCGCGAACGACGGATCCATCGGTCCCGGCGATCCGTATCCGTTCCAGGGCGGCACGAATCCCTACGTCGACCTCCTGACGAAGCGCGCCGCGATCGTGCCCGTGTTCGACGCCGCGCACTTCGCCGCGGCGACGGATCCCGTCACCGGCTCCTTCTATGCAGGCACGACCTCGGTTGTCGCGGCCGACAAGGATGGCTGGATCGTCTCGATGACGCCCTCGGGCGGCTGGCTGCCCGCCGTCATCGCCGGCAAGACCGGCATCGGCATGAGCCAGCGCGCGCAGATGTTCGTGACGGACCCGGCCGAGAACCCGTTCAACGTCGTCGAGCCGGGCAAGCGCCCGCGCGTGACGCTGACGCCCTCGCTCGCGTTCAAGGACGGCAAGCCCTGGCTCGCCTTTGCCGTGCAGGGTGGCGACACGCAGGACCAGAATCTCCTGCAGTTCTTCCTCGACATCGTCGAGTTCGGCATGACGCCGCAGCAGGCTGCCGAGGCCCCGAACTTCACGAGCTACCAGATGCACGATTCCTTCGGTGGGCACGAGCTCTTTCCGGGGAAGATCACGCTGAACGACGCGATCCCGGACTGGGTGCGCCGCGACCTGAAGGCGCGCGGCTACACGGCGGACTACGAGTCGCGGACCTCGGGCCCGATCAACGCGGTCATGATCGATCCCGTCCAGAAGACGTTCTGGGGCGCGTCGAGCAACCACGGCGAGGACTACGGCATCGCCTGGTAAGCGTAGACTGCCGCCACGCCTCGTCCACTGGCGGGGCTCGAAAGGGAGGAAACCCATGAAGAAGCGAATCGGCCTTGTGGCCGCGGTGCTCGCGTGCGCGTCGGTCCCGGCGGTCGCGCAGGAGCACTGGACGGAAGGGCCGGTCTGGGAATGCAGTTCCTACCGCACCAATCCCGGCATGTTCGACACCTACATGAAGTACATCCGCGCACACGCGATTCCCGTCTATGAGGAATCGAAGAAGGCGGGACTGATACTCGACTACAAGAGCTTCGTGAAGCCGCCGTCGAGCCCCGACGACTGGGACTTCATGCTCTGCACGGCCCACGAGAACTACGGCCGCGCGCTCGACTACAGCAAGGCCGACGAGGACAAGGCGGACGCGATCGCAGCGAAGCACTGGGCGACGGCCGACGAGGACAAGCAGGAGCAACTCGCGAGCCCGCGCCTCGAGATGCGCAGGTTCCTCGGCACCGAGTACATCCGCGAAGTGACGCTGCGGCCGCCGGGCTGAGGTTTTTCAGCCGTTCGGTGGCGGCTGCGCGGCCGCCGCCGCCTCGAGCGCGGCGACGTTGATACTGCCGTGCGCGGCCTTCAGCTCGTCCATGCTCCGCGCGCTGCCTGACACGCCGACCGCAAAGCGCTGGCCGACGATCACGCCGTACTCGCCGGTCTCGCTCGACGAATCCCAGCGCTCGTGGACGATGCGGCCACCGTCGCGGTACGTCTTCTCGTAGCCGCCCTGCCACTCCTTCTGTTCCTCGACATTCGCCCAGCTCGCGAGCGCGACGAGCCCCTGGGCGCCGCCGGTGTCGTTGATCTTGAGCTTCAGGTTCTTGCCCGCGCCGTCCGAATAATCGGCGCTCGCCTCAGCGACCTCGAAGCCGAGTGCGGCGTCGCGCGAGGCCGAAACGGCAGTCCGCGGCAGGCCAGCCAGCGTTTCCGGCAGGAAGTTCTTCAGCTGGTCGGGCGGGAGCGCGGTCGCTCCCGGCTTGTTGCCCGCGACGACCGCGCCGACGAGTGCGCCGACCGCCGCCGCCGAGGGCGCGCCGTTGTTCTGCTTCGCGGATTCGTCGACCGCCTTGCCGGCGGCCTCGATCTGCTTGCTCCACTTCTCGAGTGCTGCGCCGGTGCTGCCCGCCTCGAAGCCGCCGCTGCTGCTGATCGTCGCGCTCGGCATGCCCATCGGGCCTGCCATCCCGCTCCAGAACATTGCACCGACGATCGCCCAGCAGATCCAGCCAAGCACGATCGCAGCGATCACGCTCACGGCCGTGTAGCCGGCGGCCTTCTCGACCGGCGCCTTCATCGTGTGCGGCAGGCCGAGGTAGAGGAGATAAATGCTGTAAATGCCGCCCGCAATGCCGATCAGCCACCCGATCCACGGGAGGATCTGCGCGATGCCGGCGACCCAGCCGGCCGTTGCCGCATAGGCGGCCGACTTGAGCGCCTGGACCCCGTCCTTCTGTCCGCCGAAGCTCGGCGCCAGCACATTGATGATCAGCGAGAACAGGAATACCGCGATGAGGCCGAGCACATAGCTCGAGACCGCCATGCCGATGCCGGCGCCCATTCCCATGCGATAGGTGCCGACGAACGGCACGCCCACGCCGAACACCGAGTACCTGAGGAACATTGCAATCGGTCCGAGTGCCGAAACGATCAGGATGTACTTGGTGTAGAGGCCGCCGACCGTGTCCGGCTCCGCGGCGATGACCGGCCATTCCGTTTTCGGCGTCAGCAGGATGTTCTGCACGCGCCCGATCAGGTTGCTCATGGTGATTCCCTCCCCGGGGCCGCAGCATACTCGCGGCGCCCCTTTTTGCAGTGCAAATCCGGGACACCGTAGGGTGAATCGCCTAATCCCGCACCCCATGCTGGAAGCGGTATAAGGTCGGAGACCATGTTGCTGATGGCACTCTGGATCCTGCTGTTCGTGAGCCTCGTCCTGTGGCTCGCCTATCAGCGCGCGAGCCTCCTCACGGCGAGCCTCTCGCTCGGCGCCCTGCTCGTTGCATACACCGTCTTCGGCGCGGCACCGACCTGGTGGAAGGTCGTCCTCTGGGCGCTCTACGTCCCGCACCTCCTGCTCAACATCCACCCGCTGCGGCGCGTGCTGATCTCGAACCGCTTCCTCCTCGTCTTCAAGCGGATGCTCCCGCCGATGTCGACGACGGAGCGCGAGGCGCTCGAGGCCGGCACCGTGTGGTGGGACGGCGAGCTATTCACCGGCGGTCCGGACTGGAACAAGCTCCTTTCCGCGAAGGCGCCGGCGCTCTCGGCCGAGGAGCAGGCTTTCATCGACGGGCCGTGCGAAGAGCTGTGCCGGATGATCGACGACTTCGACATCACGCACCGGCGCGCGGACCTGCCGCCCGAGGTCTGGGACTTCATCAAGAAGAAGGGCTTCTGGGCGATGATCATCCCCAAGAAGTACGGCGGGCTCGAATTCTCCGCCTACGCCCACTCCTCGGTCGTCGTGAAGATCGCGAGCCGCTCGAGCACGGTCGCCTCGACGGTCGTCGTGCCGAACTCGCTCGGCCCCGCCGAGCTCCTGCTGCACTACGGGACGGAGGAGCAGCGCAATCAATTGCTCCCGCGCCTCGCGCGCGGCGAGGAGATCCCCTGCTTCGGGCTCACCGGCCCGCGCGTCGGCTCCGACGCCAGCGCGATACCGGACACCGGCATCGTGTGCCGCGGCACCTACCAGGGTCGCGAGACGATCGGGATCCGCATGCACTTCTCGAAGCGCTACATCACGCTCGCGCCGATTGCGACGATCATTGGCCTCGCCTTCCGCCTGTTCGATCCCGACAAGCTCCTCGGCGGTGACAAGACGGACTACGGAATCACGGTCGCGCTCGTGCCCCGCAACACGCCGGGCATCACGATCGGTCGGCGTCACTTCCCGCTCAACGGGCCATTCCAGAACGGGCCGATCCTGGGCAAGGACGTGTTCGTTCCGCTCGACGCGATCATCGGCGGCCCGAAGATGGCGGGCCAGGGCTGGCGCATGCTGGTCGAGCAGCTTTCCGTCGGGCGCTGCATCTCGCTGCCTTCGATCGCGACCGGCGGCGCTAAGGGCGGCGTGTATTCCTGCGGCGCATACGCGCGCATCCGACGCCAGTTCAACCTGCCGATCGGCAAGTTCGAGGGCGTCGAGGCCGTCATTGCGCGCATGGCCGCGCGCACCTACCTCATGGAGGCCGCGCGCTCGGTCACGCTCGCCGCGATCGACAGCGGCGAGAAGCCCGCCGTACCCGCCGGGATCCTCAAGTACCACCTGACCGAGTCCGGCCGGATGGTCGCGAACGACGCGATGGACGTGCAGGGCGGCAAAGGCATCATGCTCGGCCCGAAGAACTACCTCGGACGCGGCTACCAGATGGTGCCGGTCAGCATCACGGTCGAGGGCGCGAACATCCTGACGCGCAGCCTCATCATCTTCGGCCAGGGCGCGGTGCGTTGCCACCCGTTCGTGCTGAAGGAGATGAACGCCGCCCAGGACACGGATCGCGAGCGCGGCCTGCGCGACTTCGACGTCGCGCTGTTCGGGCACATCCGATTCACGATTTCGAACGCGGTTCGTTCTTTCATCGCCGCGGTCACCCTGTCGCGGATCGTGCATTCGCCGCTGCCCGGGCCGACGACGCGCTATTTCGAGCACATCAACCGCTTCAGCGCTTCCTTCGCCCTGGCGGCCGACGTCGCGATGCTCTCGCTCGGCGGCTATCTGAAGAAAAAGGAGAACCTCTCTGCGCGACTCGGCGACGTGCTGTCGAACATCTACCTCGCTTCGATGGCGCTCAAGCACTTCGAGAACCAGGGCCGGCCGGAGGCGGACCTGCCGCTCGTCGAGTACGCCTGCCGCTCGCTTCTCTATCAGGCGCAGGAGCAGCTGCACTCCTTCCTGCGGAATTTTCCGGTGCGCTGGCTCGCGGCGATCCTGCGAGTCCTCATCTTCCCGCGCGGGCTCACCTACTCCGCGCCGAGCGACCGCCTGAACCCGCTGATCGCGGAGCTCGTGATGAACCCCGGCGAGGCGCGCGAGCGGCTCTGCCACTTCGTCTATCGCACGCTCGAGCCCAAGAACCACCTCGGCCTCGTGCAGCAGGCGATGGAGCTCGCAATCGCGGCGGAGCCGCTGGAGAAGAAGATCCGCATCGAAGGGGTGAAGACCGGGCGCGTGAAGGCGCTCGACCTTCCGAACCAGATCCGCGAGGCGCTCGCGGCCGGGATCATCACCGAGGCCGAGGCGGCGCAGCTTCGCGAATACGACCGCAAGGTCATGGATATCGTCAACGTGGATGATTTCGAATCGAGCGAGCTCGCCGCGGGCACCGGCGACGACGACGAGCAGCAGGAATCTTTTCAGGTCGCGTAGGACCAAGATCCCATTTCGCAAGTCAGCACGCCGGCGTATGAAGGTCGGCGGTCGCGGTGGCCCGTTCGCGCGTGCCCAGGAAGGCGCAGGCTCCCCCTGCTTTCCCTAGGGTCATAGTCCATCCTGGATGCGCCATCCGGGCCGGCGCTCGCGCAACTTGCGGACAAGGCATTGATGCCGGGCCGCGCTCCCCTGACGCGCGGCATGCGCTGGATGCGCATGACGAGCGCTTTTCTGGCCGGGTGGTTTGGTCACCGCGACCCTGCTCGGGCGCCGTCGTGTGAGCCTCAGGTCCCCACACCCGGGTACAGGCCCAGGTACATCAGGATGAAGTCGAGCGAGTTGCCGAGGCCGTGCGCGACGATCGGCGCGATGAGGTTGCGCCCGGTCACGAGGTAGAGGACGCCGAGCAGCACGCCGCCGACCGTCGCCTGGATCACGCCGTTCCAGCCCTGGTAGAGGTGCGCGAGCCCGAACGCGACGTTGACGATGACGAGCGCAAGTACCCACGCGCGCATCCCCCCTCCACAGAACTCCGCGATCCGCGGCAGCGCGTAGCCGCGCCAGGCCATCTCCTCGCCGAGGGCGGCCAGGATCCAGCTGGCGACGAGATAAACAGCAAGCACCTTCGCGTTGCCGGCGACCTCATTGAACGTCGAGAGATCCGTGCCGTAGCCGAGCAACCGGTCGAGCGCCGGCATCGTCACGTAGAACTCGAGCAGCCACATGCCGATGCCCCAGGCGATGCCGATCGCAACGAGGCGCGGCCAGCGCTCAGTCAGGCAGAGGCCCACGTCGCGCCAGCGAAGCCCCCGCACGCGCAGCGACGCCCAACCAATTAGCAGCACAAAGGGCGTCTTGCTGAGCGGCACGTAGCCGGCGGCGTCGCCCCAGAAAATCGCGGCGATCAATGCGAGCTCCAGCGCCAGCAGGCCCGACCGGGCCTTGGATATGGCCGCTTCCATCGCCGCGAATCCTACAACGCCCGCCGTCGCCCGGCCGCGACGTGTCTTTTTATTACCCGGGTCACACTGCCGTTCAGACGCGCACTCGGGACGTAGGACTGCTACCGCAGGTTGCGACGCAGTTTGCAGAATCCAGCCAGGATTCGGCTTGAACTGGTCCCATGGAGCTCCAAACCGTCTCGGACGTCAAAGAGTTCTTCCGCGATGCGCTGCAAGCGGCGCTCGGTCATCAGCACCTCCACGTCCAGGACCACACGGAGCACTACATCGTCAACCTGCTGGCGATGTTCAACAGCCCGGACGCGCTCTTCGAGCCGGACGGCGAGCGCTCGCAGCTAAAGCCGCTCGCCCTGCTGCTCGCGGAGGCGGCCGATCAGCCTGACGACCGCCAGCGCTTCCGCCTGCTCCAGCGGCTCGGCGACGTCGCCCTCTTCGTCGCGGGTTTCCTCGCGGGCACCAGCGCGCGCCGCGGGGTCGACGTCGATTACCACATCGCGATGGGCGGCCGCGCCTACGGCGCCCTCGCGCAGGCGCCCTTCCACGGCGCGCAGCGCATCCTCGGCTGCGTGTTCGCAGAGCTCGAGCAGAAGTTCCAGCCGCTGGTGGACGCGCTCAACGAAATCGGCGAGGGCGCGTCGGGCCACACTCCGCACGACGTATTGCGCCTCTACGAGCTCTGGCACAAGACCGGCAGCCAGCGCGCGCACCGCCTCCTCATGAAGCTCGGCATCCGCCCGGTCGCGGCCGGCGCCTTCGCGAATTGAAGCGCCATGACCGCGCGGGCCCTCCAGCGGCTCGAAGCCCTGCTGACCGGCATCTACGACCTCGATATTGGATGTCGCGTCGAAGACTTTCTCGTCACTGACCGCCGGCAGCTTCCGGGCGAGTGCCGCGACGCGCCCGGCGACGAGCAGCTCTTCGTGAGCGCCGTCGGCGACGAGCTCTGCATCTCGCTCTACCTCGATCCCGCGCTGCTCGAACGCCTCGATCGGCACGACCCGAGCGAGCGGCTCGACCAAGAAAACCTCGCCGACTGCTGGACGGCTCTCGAAGGGATCAGCCACTTCCTGTGCGTCGCGCACCATGCCGGCCACGACTGGCCGGTGTCGCGCGAGACGCTCGAGATGCAGGCGGAGATCGACAAGTACGTCGCCAGCGTCGCGCTGCTGCGTCGGACCCACCCGCGCCGCTTCCCCGCCGAGCTGCATGGGCTCCTCTTCCGCCGGGCGCGCGTTAACCCCGCGCTCGCGGGTCGCCACGAATCGCTCTATCGCCGCGCGAGCCGCCTCGCCGCGCGCTTCTGCGCGCGGCTGGAGCCGCAGGTGAGGGAGGATTGCCGCGGGCGAGACGGGGGCTGGCTGCGCGAACTGCGCCGGTTCTATCGTCTCGGCGAGGCGGCGAAGCGCCGCCACATCGAGCGTCAGCCGTCTTCCGCCAGACTCTGCGTGACGTAGCGCTCGCCTGCGAGCAACGCGCGCATCGCGGACTCGATCTCGAGGGGATCGCCTTTCAGAACGTAGCCATTCGCGCCTGCAGCCAGGGCATTGCGCGCGTAGGACTTCGAGCGATGGCCAGACAGGATCGCGCACAGCAGGCCAGGATGACGGGCACGCAGCTCGCGAATCAGCTCAATGCCGCTCATGCCGGGAAGCTGCAGGTCGATCAGCATCAGGTCCGGCATTTCGTCCTCGAGGTCCTCCAGCGCCTTTTCGCCGCTTCGCGACACGGTGCAGGACCGCACGTGCGGCAGCATCGCGATGTATTCGCGCAGGAGGTCGCCGAGGATCGGGTGATCCTCGACCAGCGAAACCCGGACCGCCAACCTGTCTATGGTCGCACCTCAAAAGCCGATCTTGGCGTTCTTCGGGACGGTGATCGTGACGGTCGTTCCCTTGCCCGGGCTCGACGTGAAGTTCACCTGTCCGCCCAGGAGGCCGACCCGCTCGCGGACGCTCGATATGCCGAGCGACCCCTTGCCACGCAGGTCCCGGACCGATTCCATTTCGAAGCCCTCGCCGTCGTCCATCACGTCGACCGTCAGCGTGCCATTCATCTCCTGCAGCGCCACCCGCGCTTTCCCCACCCCCGCGTGCTTTGCGACGTTGAACAGGACCTCCCGGAACACCTGGAACAACAGTACGCGTACATCGCTGTCCTCGATGCGCACTTCTTGCCTCGCGTCGACGTCCACGTCGAGGCCGTGCAGCTCCTTCATCTGGCCCTGCAGCCATCCCAGGATTGACTTCAATCCTTCGTTCCGCAGGATCGGTGGATTGAGGTCGACGCTGAGCTGCCGCGTGAGGCGCGTGCCACGCGTCAGCAGGGTTTCGGCCTGCAGGAGCTGCTGCTCCGACTCGCCCCCACGACCGGCTTGCAGCTCATCCCGGGCCATTCGCAACTTCAGCTGGGTGGCGTACAACACCTGCTGGAGGTCGTCGTGCAGCGTTTCGGAGAGGCGTCGCCGTTCGCGCTGCTCGGCGCGCACGAGCGACACGGAGAGCTCCCGGAGCTGCGCCGTCCGCTCGGCAATTTGCGCTTCCAGGTTCTTCCGGTTCTCCAGCAGCTCCAGCTCGAATTGCTTGCTGTGCGTGATGTCCACGAACGTGATGACGATGCCCGCGATTCGGTCGTCGGAGCTGCGGTATGGCATGAGGTTCGTCTGGTACCAGCGCCCTCCCTCGTCCCGGACCTCGCGCTGGATGCGCGTCAGTTTGCGCATCACGGCCTCCGCGTCTTCCGTAAGCCCGGCGTAGCCGAGGCGATGGGTCAGGTCGGAAATCGGGCGTCCGCGGTCTGTGATCCGCATGTTGAAGATCTCTCCGACCTTCGACGTGAAGCGCAGGATCCGGAGCTCGCGGTCGAGGAAGAGCGTCGCGATGTCGGTCGAGGTCAGGAGGTTCTGCAGGTCGTTCGAGAGTTGCCCGAGCTCCTCCATCCTGTGCCGGTTCTCCTGATTCACGGTCTGGAGCTCCTCGTTCATGCTCTGAAGCTCCTCCTTGCTGGTCTCGAGCTCCTCCATCGTCGAGCGGAGCTCCTCGTTCGTCGCTTGCAGCTCTTCGTTGGCGGCTTTCATCTGCTCCTGGGAGAACTCGTGTTGCTGGATGACGGTCCGCAGACGCTCCCGCGTGGCTTTCAGCTCCGCGTCAAGCTCCGCGAATACCCGGTCGTTTGCGTTCGAGCCGGCAGGCAGTGGCTCGGCCGGCGGCGTTTTGACCTCGTCGAACAGGACGAGGCAGTAGCCTTCGTACTGGGGATCCTTCGCCGGGCGCGCCTGCACCGACACATACGTCGTGTCGCCGTTGAGATGCATCGGCACGTGGCGGGAACGACGCGGCTTCTTGTCGTGCCTGGCTTTGTGCAGCGACGAGATGAGCTCGAGCGAGAGGTCCTGGTGCACGAGCTTCGAGATGTTCGCCGTCACGCGTCCCGGCGGATGGACGAGGTAACGGCTCGCCAGCTCCGACAGGTGAACGACTTGGCCGTCCGGTCCCACCAGCACGCTCGGCAACGCGTGCAGCGCGATCATTCCGGCGTGCATGGCTTCGTACTGGACCGGGACCGGAGTATCGGGCGCTGGATCCGCCAGGCGCGGGTCGCGCCGGGCGATCGGGAAAACCGGCAGGCGCGGTTCGGGCAACTCGACGAGGCCGCGGCGGTAAATGGAAAGCTGCTTGTCGATGACGCGGAAGACTTCGGTGCCATCGATGGTCTCGGCCGTCCCGAGCACGAGATATCCCCCTGACTTCATGGCGTAGTGGAATATCCGGAGCACATCGCTTTGCACCTCTCGCTCGAGGTAGATCAAGAGGTTGCGGCAGACGATCAGGTCGAGCCGCGAGAAAGGCGGGTCCGTCAGGACATTGTGAGGCGCGAAAACCAACGATTCGCGCAGCTCAGGTTTGATACGGTAACCCCCCGCTTCCTGGGTGAAGAACCGCCGCAAGCGCTCGCTCGAGACGTCGCTCGCGATCTCGCCCGCATAGAATCCCTCGCGCGCGCGCGCTAGCGAGCGCTCGTGCAGGTCGGACGCGAACACGTGAAATTTGGGCGCGGACCCTTCCCGGTTCGCGGCTTCCTCCGCGAGGAGGATCGCGACCGAATACGCCTCCTCGCCGGTCGCACAGCCGACACACCAGACGCGGATGACGTCGTCCGCGTCCTTATTGCGGAAGATCTCCGGAATGACCATGTTCTGCAGCCCGCCGAAGACCTGTGGGTCGCGGAAAAAGCTCGTCACCGTGATCAGGATATCGTCCGCCAGTGCGCGCACCTCGTCGGGGGAAGTGCGCAGGTACTCGACGTACTGGTCGAGTTCTTCGATGTAACGCAGCTGCATGCGGCGCTGGATACGACGCATGACCGTCGAGCGCTTGTAGCGCGTGAAGTCCCGGCCCGTGCGCGCCCGCATCTGCGCGAACACCCTGTGGAGCACCCCCCGACTCTCTACGTCGGTCGCGTCCCCGTCCGGGCTGATCGGCAGGTCCGGCTGGGTTCGTACGAACTTGATGACCGCTTCGGGAAGTTCGGCGACCGGCAGGACCCTGTCCACGAAGCCGGTGGCGATCGCGCTCTGCGGCATGCCGTCGTATTCGGCCTCGTTCGGGTCCTGCGCCAGGGTGAAGCCGCCGCGCAGCTTGATTTCCTTGATGCCGAGTGTGCCGTCCGAGCCCGTGCCGGTCAGGACGATGCCGATCGCGTGGCCGTCGTGAGTCTCCGCGAGCGTGCGGAAGAAATGGTCGATGGGCGCCCGGGCGGCGCGGTGTTCCTCCAGCGCGGACAGGCGCAGATGCGTGTCGATGGCGCTGAGATTGGCATTCGGGGGGATCACATAGATGCAGTCGGGCTTCAGCTCCGTCGTCTCCGAAACCTGCAGCACCCGCATCCTCGAGAACGGCTGCAGCAGTTCTGCGAGGTGGCTCTCGTGCTCGGGCGACAGGTGCACGATGACCACGTAAGCGACGCCGGAGCCTTCGGGTACGGCTTGGAAAAATTCCTTGAGCGCAGCGAGCCCGCCCGCCGAGGCGCCGAGGCCGACGACGACCGGGTTGGGCCGGGTGGACCGGTCGCTCGGCTGCGGACGGGAATCCCGTGAATTCGGCGGATCGGCCTTCTCGGCCGCACGCGGTTCGCGCGGCGACGCCTTGCCGTCGCCGGTTTGCTGGGTCCTTTTCCGCCTCGCCACCGCCGTAATCCTTGGCGCCGCGTACTGCGCCCCCCGCGCACCGAGGATACCCCTCCCTGGCCATCAGTCGCCATCGGCATGATCTAATAGGCGCCCGCCCGACGAGAGCCGTCTTTGGGCAACCTCATCTACGAAGTCGAGTGCCTGCTCGACCCGGACATCGTCGCGGATTACGACGCCTGGCTCCCCGGCCACGTGCGCGAGGTGCTTGATTGCCCGGGCTTTCATGGGGCCAGCATCGAGATTCCCGAGACGCCGCCTGGTGAGCGCCAGCGGCGGCGCATCCGGTACCGCGTCGAGAGCGCCTCCGCGCTCGATCATTACCTCGAGAACCACGCGACGCGCCTTCGGACCGAGACGGCGCAGCGCTTCGGCACGCGCGTGCACTGCGAGCGGCGCGTCTTCAAGCCGCGGCACGAGCTGGCTTCGCCAGCTGCCGAGGCGCGGCGCTGTCTCAACTGCGGCAGCGTCATCAGCGGGAAGCACTGCGCGCAGTGCGGCCAGGCGGCGGACGTGCACGTGCTGTCGCTCAAGGAAGTCGGGGGCGACGTCGCACACTCGCTCCTGCATCTCGACAGCCGGGTCTGGCAGACGATCAAGCTGCTCGCGCGCAAGCCCGGCGAGCTGACCCGCGAGTTCATCGGCGGCCGGCATCAGTTCTACCTGCCGCCGTTCCGGCTCTACCTGGCGATCAGCATCGTCTACTTCGCGCTGCAGGCGCTGCTGCCGGACGGTGACAGCTTCAATATCGACAAACCCGAGGACGTCCAGAAAAAGGTCGCGACTGCGTCCGGACCGGTGCCGGAGGACCTCCGCAAGGAGCTCGAAGCCGAAGGGGTCCTGACTCCCAAGGGAGATGTGAAGACAAGCGGCAAAGGCACCTCGATCCTTTCCGGCGAGGACTGCAACATCCGCATCCTCGACGGCGGGGGCAAGACGAAGTTCGAACAGTCGCTGTCGGCCGCCTGCCGGCAGATGAAGGCGGACGGAGGCAAGCGCTTCGCGGAGCGCTTCGCGGCGACCGCGCCCAAGCTCATGTTCCTGTTCCTGCCGCTGATGGCAGGCGTCGCACTCCTCTTTTACTGGAAGCCGCGGCGCCTCTACACCGAGCACCTCGTGCTGTTCCTGCACAACCACGCCTTCACGTTCCTCCTGCTCGCCGTTACGGCACTCATGACGGCCGCCGCGGAGCTGAAGGTTCCGCTCGTCGGGATCCTGAACTTCGCGGCCTTCCTGCTCTGGTGCTACCTGCCCTACTACGTGTTCCGCTCGATGCGCGTCGTCTATGGCGAGGGGCGCATCAAGACGACGCTCAAGTTCCTCTCGATTTCCACGATCTACTTCCTGCTGCTCGGGATCACGATGCTGCTCGGCCTCGTGGCCACGATGCTGTCGCTCTCGTGACCGATACGCACCGAACCATCCTGCACGTGGACATGGACGCGTTCTACGCGTCGGTGGAGCAGCACGACCGGCCGGAGCTCGCCGGCCAGCCGGTCGTCGTCGGCGGCTCCGGTGGGCGCGGCGTCGTCGCCGCGGCGAGCTACGAGGTCCGGCGCTTCGGCGTGCGCTCGGCCATGCCGATGCGCGAGGCGCTCCGGCGCTGCCCGCAGGCGGTTGTCGTCGCGCCGCGGTTTAAGCGCTACCGGGAGATCTCGGGGCAGGTCTTCGAGATCTTCCGCGAGTTCACCGACCAGGTCGAAGGCCTCTCGCTCGACGAGGCCTTCCTCGACGTGACGGGCAGCACCGGCTTGTTCGGCAGCGGCGAGGCCATGGCGCGGGAGATCAAGAGGCGCATCCGCGAGCGAACCGGCCTCACCGCCTCGGTCGGCGTCTCGCACAACAAGCTGCTTGCGAAGCTCGGCTCCGAAATGCACAAGCCCGACGGGCTCACCCTGATCCGCCCGCAGGACGTCGATGCGATGCTCGATCCGCTGCCCGTCGGCCGGCTGTTCGGCATCGGGCCGAAGACGGCGGCGCGGCTCGAGCAGGAAGGCATCTATACGCTCGGCCAGCTGCGGCGCGCGCCGGAATCGGCGCTGTGGCCGCTGCTGCGGAAGGAGACTCGCACCTTCCAGGATCGCGCCGCCGGCATCGACGAGCGGCCAGTCGTCTCCGATGCGCCGGAGAAGCAGATCAGCTCGGAAGAGACCTTTGACGTCGACATCCGCGACCACCAGGAGATGCAGGAACGGCTCGCGCAGCTCGCGGACCGCACGACGGCGCGCCTGCGCGCGCGGCAATACAAGGCCGGCATGGTGAGCATCAAGGTGCGACGGCGCGACTTCGAGACCTTCACGCGCCAGCGCAGCTTCAACCCGCCGACGCAGGAGACGCGGCTGATCGCGCAGGTCGCCGCGGACCTGCTCGAGCACTGGCTCGCCGAGCAGCCACGCGCGGCCGTGCGGCTCCTCGGCGTCGGCGTCAGCGACCTCGAGCCCGAGCAGCAGCTCGACCTCTTCTCCACGCCCGGTTTCACCGATGCCCGGCGCCTCGACGACGCCCTGGACCGCATCCACGACCGCTTCGGCGACGAGGCAATCCACCGCGGCACGGACCGCTGAATAGCTTTTCAAGGGGACGTTCACCTTGAATCGGCATGGCCACCTGTGCTGCAGGTCACGGCCTTTCAAGGTGAACGTCCCCTTGAAAAGGCGCATCATTTCGGCCTGATGTACACCAGCTTCTTCGGGCTGAACGAAAAGCCGTTCGCGATCACGCCGGACCCGCGCTACCTCTATCTCAGCGAGCGGCACACGGAGGCGCTCGCGCACCTCGCCTATGGCATCAGCGAGGCCGGCGGCTTCATACAGCTGACCGGCGAGGTTGGCACCGGCAAGACCACGGTGCTGCGGAGCCTCCTGCAGCAGCTGCCGCCGCACTGCGACGTCGCGCTGATCCTGAACCCGCGCGTCACGCCGGCGGAGTTCCTGCTCGCGATCTGCGACGAGCTGCACGTGCAGGTACCCGCAGGCTCCGAGGGCAGCGTCAAGGCGCTCGTCGACCTTCTCACTCATTTCTTGCTCGACGCACACGGCCGCAGCCGCCGCATCGTGCTCATGGTGGACGAGGCGCAGAACCTCGATGGCAAGGTGCTCGAGCAGGTGCGGCTCCTCACGAACCTCGAGACCGCGACTCAGAAGCTCCTGCAGATCATCCTGATCGGTCAGCCGGAGCTCCGCGAAGTGCTCGCCCGGCCAGAGCTCCGGCAGCTCGCTCAGCGCATCACCGGCCGCTACCACCTCGAAGCGCTGCGCAAGCCCGAGACGCTCGCCTACATCCGCCATCGCCTGCGCGTCGCCGGCGGCACGCGCGACCTTTTCACCGCCGGCGCGCAGCGCGAGCTGCACCGGCTTTCGGGTGGCGTGCCGCGCATCATCAACGTCATCGCCGACCGCGCGCTGCTCGGCGCGTACACGCGCGACGTGCACGAAGTGAACGGGGCGCTCGTGCGCCGCGCCGCTTCCGAGGTTTACGGGCGGCCGGTGCTCGCGCCGTGGCTGCGCTGGCTCGCGATCGGGGGCTCCTCAGTGGGCGCGACGCTGCTCGCCTTCGCGCTGTGGCGCGCCTGGCCGGTGTCCGAGCGGCCGGATGTCGCCGCCCAGGCCGCGGCCGCTGTGCCCGACAGTCCCGCCGAGGCCGCGAAGCCCGCGGCGCCGCCGCGCGAGCCGCTTGGCACGCTGCTCGTGAAGAACGCAGCGACGAACACGATGGACGCGGCGTTCACAACGCTCTTCTCGATGTGGGGCGCACAATTCCAGCCCGGCGCCGGGCTCGCCTGCGAGCAGGCCGACGCGAGCGGGCTCTCCTGCGTCTGGCAGCGCGGCTCGCTCGCGCAGCTGAAGCTCATCAACCGTCCGGCGATCCTCTCGCTCGTCGATGAACAGGGCACGCCGCACCAGGTCGTAATGACCGCGCTCGGAGCGGACGGCGCAAGGCTCCTGATCGGGGGCGGCGAAGCGCGCGTACCGGTCTCGGAGCTCGCCGACTTCTGGTTCGGCGAATTCCTGGTGCTATGGAGGCCGCAATCCACGTTCCTCCGGCCGCTCCGCGCCGGCATGCGCGGCGATGACGTGCGCTGGCTGCGGCAGGGCCTCGAACAACTCGCCGGACAGCCGCTCACCGAGATGACCGGCGACTACTTCGACGCCGGCCTCCAACAGCTCGTCGAGAACTTCCAGCGCAGCCGGCGGCTGACCGTCGACGGGGTCGCGGGCCTGCAGACGCAGCTCGTGCTGGATTCGGCGCTCGGCGCCCCGGGCACGCCGACGCTGTCGCATGCCGTCGCGATGCAGGCGGGCGCATGAGCTTCATCCTCGACGCGCTCCGCAAGTCCGAGATCGAGCGCCAGCGCCAGAGCGGGCCGAGCATGGCCGAGTTCCCGATCGCCAGGGAAGACCGGCGCCAGCCGGTTGCGCTGATCGCGATCGGCGTGCTGCTCGCGGTGAATGTCAGCGTGCTGCTGTTCTTCCTGCTGCGCGACAACGCCGCGCCCGCCGCCGCGGCGACGCAGGTTGCGGTCCCGGCACCCGCGTCAGTGACGAGCGCACCGCCGACGGGAGCGGCTGCTGCGGGCTCGCCGCCCGCGACAGCGACGACGCCCGCGCCGGCGGTGCCCAGCGAGGCGACCCCCCTCGAGGCGGAGGCGGGGGGCGTCGACGACTATTCGGAGTCTGCGCCGCCGATCTATGGCACGACGTCCACCCTGCCGCCCGACGCGCCGGACCCGACGCTGCTGCCCGAACCGACTGTGCCGGCGCATCCGGGTGTGGTCTACGGCCAGGCGCCCACGGCTGAGGACGCCTCCGCCGTGACGGCCGCTACGGGCCTGCCGGAGCTGACGATCGACCTCCACATCTACTCGGAAATCCCGGCAAAACGCGCGGTCTTCATCAACGGCCGCCGCTACGCGCAGGGCGACCATATCGCCGAGGGTCCGGTCGTCGAACAGATCACGCGCGAGGGCGCGATGCTCTCCTATCGCGGCCGGCGTTTCCTGCTGCCGCGGCTCTAATCGCGGCTGCATGAACGCCGCCGTCCAGCCTTCCCGGGCGCTCGACGGCATCGAGCTCACGGCGGCGCTCCGCAGCGGGATCCACCGGCTTATCTCGCGCGAGGAAGTGATCAACAAGATCAACGTGTTTCCCGTGCCGGACGGGGACACGGGCACGAACCTCGCGCTGACGCTGCAGGCAGTGCTCGCGGCGCTCCGTGCCGCGCCGGAATCGCATGCCGGGCAGCTCCTGACCCGCGTCGCCGACGCCGCGCTCGACGGCGCGCGCGGCAATTCCGGTGCGATCCTCGCGCAGTTCCTCCTGGGGGTTGGCGACCGCGCCGCGCCGTCGCCCGCGCTGACGGCGTCCGAGTTCGCCGAGGCGCTCGCGGCCGGCGCGGCCTACGCGCGCGAATCGCTCGCGGAGCCGCGCGAAGGAACGATCCTCACGGTCATCAGCGATTTCGCCGAATCGGCGCGAGCCGCGGCCGCGCGCGGCATCGAGGACTTCCGTTCCTTGTTCGGCGAGGCTCTCGCTGTGGCGCGTACTTCGCTCGAGGCGACGCCGACGCTTCTCGAGATGCTCCGACGCGCGAACGTCGTGGACGCCGGCGCACTCGGCTTCGTCGAGCTGGTCTCGGGCATGACCGACTATTTCGACACCGGTATCGCGCCGGCGGACGATGCGTCGATCCAGCTTCTCTCCGACGACGAGGCAACGGCGGGCTCGCAGGTGAACCTCGAGCACCGTTACTGCACGGAGTGCACGATCACCGGGAGCGGCATCGACCGGCGCAAGCTGCGCGAGGAGGCGACCGCGCTCGGCTCGAGCCTCGTCGTCGCCGGGACGCAGAGCAAAGTGCGCCTGCACCTGCACACGAACGAACCGCAGCGGCTATTCACGCTCGCCGCGCGCTTCGGCGCGGTCGGCCGCGAGAAGGCCGACGACATGCAGCGCCAGCAGGAGATGGCGCACCACGCAACGCGCCGGCACGTCGCCGTCGTCATCGACTCGGCGGCCGACCTGCCGGAATCCGTGCTCGAAGCCCTCGACATCCACGTCGTGCCGGTGCGCGTGCACTTCGGCACGAAGAGCTTTCTCGACAAGGTCGGGCTCTCTTCGGAGGAATTCTTCCGCATGCTCGCGTCGAGCCCGGTTCACCCGAAGACTTCGCAGCCGCCGCCGGGCGACTTCCGGCGCGCATTCGAGTTCCTCGGCTCGCATTACCAGGCGGTCGTTTACGTCGGCCTCATGTCGAGAGTGAGCGGAACCTTTCAAAGCGCGGAAACCGCAGCCACGCGTGTGCGCACGCGCGCGCAGGTCCTGACGCTCGACTCCGGCACCGCGGCGCTCGGGCAGGGCCTCATCGCAATGCGCGCGGCGGAAGTTGCCGCCGATGGTGGCGACGCCGAGGGCGTGGTGGCGGCTGCGGTCGCGGCCGGCCGACTGACGCGCACCTGGGGCTGCCTCGTCACGCTCGAGTTCGCGGTGCGCGGCGGACGCGTGCCCGCCTGGATCAAGCCGGTCGCGGACGCGCTCAGGCTCGTGCCGGTACTCATGGTCCGTTCGAACGGCAGCCTCGGCCTCGGCGGCGTGCTGTTCGGGCGCAAGAATCCCTATCGGCGCTTCGGCAAGTTGCTGCGCCGCCGCCTCGATCCCGCCAAGCGCTGGCGCATCGGCATTTCCCACGCGAACATTCCGGAGGGCGCGGCAGCCGTGCGCGACCGGTTGTCGGACCTGCCGCGCGCGGAGATCCTGCCCGTCATCCCGCTCGGCACCGCGCTTGGCGTGCACGGCGGCCCCGGCTGCATCGTCGTCGCCGCACAGGAACTCGTTGACTGAAAGAAAAGGCCGCCTTGCGGCGGCCTCTTCCACGAGCGGTGAGCCGATTGCTCAGCCGGCCTTCGGCGTATCGTCCTGCCGCTGGTCCCGGCGCGGGCTCTGACGCTGGTTGTCACCCTCCTGGTCCGGCTCACGGGTCCTGCGTGGATCCGTGCCCACGTCACCCTGGTCGTCATTGCCGGGCGAGCGATCGGGGCGGCCGCCTGGGCCGCGATCGGGATTTGGATTTTCCATTTCTGCACTCCTTGGAGATATTCGGGCGGCACGAAGATAACGAGCCGGCAATCGCTTCAGGACAGGAGTAACGCTGATTCTTCCGCCGCAGCGTCCGACGGACTGAACCGCGCTCCTGTGGGAATGCGGCGGCACGTCCTAGGCGTTCAAAGTAGTCTTCGCAACGTCGCGTATCCCGCCGTTGTTGCCATCGGCCTCGAGTTGGCCTTTGCGCGCCTTCATCCGCTGGCCGAGATGTTCGAGGTCCATATGGGACTTCCGGGCTTCCGCAAACATGCCACCCGGCCTTTCCTCTTCCTTGACGTGGTGCCTGATCATTTCCGAGAGCACCTTGACCTTGGCGCCGTAGTATTCGTCGGCCGGGCTCATGCCTTCGATTTCCGCGATCAGTTTCTTGGCGCCCGCGTGCTCGACTTCGGCTTCGTGGTGCTTGTCTTCATCCCGCGTAGCGGCCAGGAAGGCAGGATAGAAGATCTCCTCTTCGATCGTGGTGTGCACTCGGAGCGCCTGGCAGATCTGCATCGCCAGCTTGCCTTTTCGATCGTTGCTGCGGGCCTTCTTGAACTGCCCGAACCATCCCGTGACCTGCTTGTGATCCGCTTTCAAGAGCGCGATTGCGTCCTTCGAAGACGCGGTCCGGCTCCGCCGCCTGGCGCCTTCCATGCCCCTCGTTGACCTTTCCATATGTCCCTCCAAGTTTGGTCGAACGAGGGTAGTTCGGGATTGCGCGCGGCCTCGTCGTCCGGGAGCGGAACTCCCGGTAGGAATACCGCCGACGGCATTCCAGCAGGTCCCGATCCACAATCACCGGATGCCTATTGCGCGCAATGCTTCGCTGAGCGGATCGGCGCCGGACAGCTCGAAGACCGCGCTCCTGATACTGGACATGATCTCGGATTTCGAGTTCGAGGACGGGACCCGGATATGCAGGGCGGCACTCTCGGTCGCAAAACCCATCTCGAAGCTGAAACAGCGCGCCACCCGTGCGGGCGTTCCGGTGATCTATGTGAACGACAACGCTACTCGAGCACCTCGGCGTCAGCCGGCTGATCCTGACCGGCGTCACGGCGCACCAGTGCGTGCTCTTCACCGCGAACGACGCCCATGTCCGCGACATGGAGCTGCTGATTCCCCGGGACTGCGTGGCATCTGAATCGCAGGCCTCGGCGAAGCTTGCGCTACGGTATTTCCAGGACATCCTGGGTATAGACGTGAAAGTATCCGCGCGCATTCAAATGCCGGCGCCTAGGAAGGTCGGCCGCGGGCCAGCTGCTCGCCATGCGGCCCGTAAGCGGGCGGCACATAGAAGTTGACGGTCTGCAGCTGCCCGCGGCCTGTGTTCCGGATTTCGTGGGTATCACCGCGCTCGATCAGTAGCAGCGATCCGGCCGACAAGCGCACGGTTCGGCCGTTCACCGTGGCGCGCCCGGTGCCCTCGATCACGTAGAGCCATTGGTCGGCCCCTCGATGCCGGTTATCCGGCCCGCCTTCCTGGCCGCCGGGCGTGAGCACCATCGTGGCGACTTGTGCGCTGCGGTTCGTGATCCCGACATGGAAACCGGCCCGCCGGGTGAAGCGCTTGCGTTTCATCGGGGCGCCGACGCGGCTCGCAACCTATTTCTTCTTCCTGGTCCTGGACGAGCGCTTGCGCGGTACCTTGGCGCCCGAGCGGCGGGCTTCCGACAGGCCGATCGCGATCGCCTGCTTCCGGCTCCTGACCTTCTTGCCGGAGCGGCCGCTCCGGAGCGTGCCGCGCTTGCGCTCGTGCATCGCGCGCTTCACCTTGCGCTGCGCTTTCTTGCCGTACTTCCTCGCCATCGCACCCTCCTGATCCGCTCCGCGTGACTACGCCAAGCGACAGGAAGTTCGTCTGTAGTCCGGGTAACCGACGCCCGATAGGAAGCCGCTTATGCCGTCCGTCGCCTGTAGTGCTTCCAGACCCGCCAGTACACGAAAGCCGTGAACGCGAGGAGCAGGAGCGACAGCACGACCTGCGTGTTGCGCGTCATGCCTTCCGGGTAGATGACCGACGTCAGGTAATGCGCGATAAAACCGCCCTGGTAGGCCTCGCCGCCGCCCTGGAGGATGAAGTACTTCTCGAGCGGGGTCAGCGGGCAGACGCCGCCGATGGACGTAATGACGATGCCCCAGATGACCGCCGGCGCGTGTACCCACGCGAGCTTCGGCCAGCGCAGGACGAGGAATCCGCCCAGCACCACGAACGCAATGAACGCGAGGTGCAGGACGAGGACGGCATCCGCGAGGATCCGCCAGATCACTGCGGCTTGACGACGGGCCGCTTCTCCTCGCTCCAGCGGGCGTAATCGCCGGCGAGGTGGTAGACGCGCTTGAAGCCCTGTTTCTGCAGGACGCCGATCGCCTCCGTCGCGCGCGGGCCCGTCTTGCAATACACGACGACGTCGCTGTCGCGAGCGTTCGCGAGCTCCTCGATGCGCTTCGCGAGCTCGTCGTGCGGGATGTTGACCGCGCCGGGGATGTGGCCGTCCGCATATTCGGCGCTCGTGCGCACGTCGAGCACGACGAGAGAGCGGTCGGCCCAGGCGATCCGGTCGTTGAGTGCCTTCGGATCGATCGACGCCGGTCCCGCGGCCCCGGCCGCGAAGGCCAGGGCCGTCATCGCGAGCAGGACCGGCAGCCTCCGCACGCCTCAGCCTTCGAGCACGAAAGTGACGCGCATGCGCACGCGGTAGGTGCTTATCTTGCCGTTCTCGATCTCGACCTCCTGGTCGGCGATCCACGCGCTCGAGAGGTTCTTCAGCGTCTTGTTGGCGCGCTTGATTCCCTTGTCGATCGCATCGGCGAAGCTCTTCGACGAGGTCGACGTGATCTCACTGACTTTGGCGACGGTCATGGCCACTCCTTTGGTTGGTTCTTGCGGCCCCCCGCGCGAATGATAGCTCTACGGGCGTCCGGCGCGGGGCCGCTATCATGCGCCGTCCAAAGGAGGCTTCCATGTTCCGCAAGATCCGCAACGCGCTCCTGCGCGGGCTCGTCGTCGTGCTCCCCATCGGCATCACGACCTGGCTGTTGTGGTGGATCGGCAGCTCGACGGAGGCGCTGCTCCGGCAGCTCATCCTGCTCGTGATCCCGCCCGAGCACTACCTCCCGGGCATGGGCATCGCTGCCGCGCTCGTCGTCCTCCTCGCCGCAGGGACCCTGTTCAACGCACTGCTGGTGCAGAGCGCGCTCGCGGCCTGGGAACGCTTCCTCGAGCGGATCCCGGTCGTGAAGACGATCTACGGGGCGACGCGCGACTTCGTCCGGCTGATCCCGGCCGGCGGAAAGCGGCGGGACCTGCGGCACGTCGTGCTCGCCCGCTTCGGCGAGGCGCAGGTGATCGGTTTCGTCACGCAGGAAGATGCTGCCGAGCTCGGCATCGTCGAGACGAAGGACGCACTCGTCGCGGTGTATTTCCCGATGAGCTACCAGATCGGCGGCTACACCGCGCTCCTGCCGCGCTCACGCATTGCGCCGCTCGACCTGCCGGTCGAGGCCGCAATGCGCATGGTGCTGACCGGCGGCGTGTCGGGCGCCGCTGCCTGAGATTACTTGTCTTTCGGAGCGGCGCGCGCGGCTCAGGCGTAAGCGGCGCGAGGCCTTTCCTGGGAATAGAGCAATTCGACGTGGCGGATGCCGGAGGTGCAGCGCGCGACGCGCCTGACCGCCTGTACCAGCCGCAGCAGCAGGCTGTAGCCCGCCCGCGGGCCGCCGGCGGCATAGGGCTCGGCGACTACGAGGTGCAGCACGGTGATGCGCTCGAAGCTGTCACGCACGTAGAGGATCACGCCCACCGGTCGGGACAGCTGCCCCTCGCGCTCGACGGCGAAGAGGCACTGCGCGCTCGTCTCGCCACCCACCTGGACGCGAAGCGACTTCCCTTCGGTCACGATCTCCGGTGCGCCGTAACGGCTGATCGCCGTCTCGATGCCCTTGCGCACGCGATGCTGGCGCCCGTTGAAGAACAACAGGACCTCGAGCTGGTGGTAGTGCTCGGCCGGCAAGGTTGATACGAAGGCAATGTGCCGTGAAATTGCTGCCACTCCTGCAGGGCCCCTGCCTGGCGCAGGGTTCAACCACCTTACCGGGGCTTTCGCACTCCTGTCGAGATTCACATAATTCGGTTAAAGTCGAAAAATCCACAGCGGGTGTAGCGCGCCGGCAACGGCCAAGGAGGGCCTGTGGACACCCTGGGGATGCTTTTACGCAAGTGGCGGGGTCCGTGGGGGTTTTGGAGCCCCGATCGGGGAAGGCGTGCGGAAACGCGACCTGTGTCTCGTTCGCCACGACCGATTTTGTCAAGGATGGACGCACCTGTCGGTCATGGGCGACGCCAGCCCGTGACGACGCCTTTTTGCGCGGGTCCGGACAGCCCAGTGAACATCGACTATTCGGATATCCTGCCTGGCGACGACGCACCGGACCCGGTGGACCCAACTGTGCCGGCCAAGGAACCGCCGCTGCCGCCCGCACAATCGACCGTCCGCTCCACGAACACGGGCGCAACGGGCACGCATGCCGCGTTGTCGGGCGCAACGGGCACGCACGCCACGCTCGCGAGCGCAACCGGGACACACGCGGCACATCCCCGCACGAGCGGTGCGAACGTCGTTGTGCTCTCCGCCGATCCGACGCTGATCGATCTCCTGCGGGAGGCCGTCGCCGGCCATCACCGCGTCTGGCGCGCCGACGACGTCAGCCATGCCGCCGATCTCATGGTCGCGTCGGGCAACGCCGTCCTGCTGATTGACGCCGCGCTCGCCGATCACGACACGAAGTCGATGGTCACCCAGGTCCACAAGCAGTTCCCGGAGCTCGCGATCATCGTCGCGGGCCGCCGCGACGACGAGCACGAGCTCGCCCCCCTCGTCTCCGAGGGCCTCATCTTCCGCTTCCTGCACAAGCCGGCTTCCGCCGAGCGCATCCGTAACTTCGTGGATGCGACCCAGCGCCGGGCGAATGGCACGGAACTCACCGCGACGCTGCCGGGACGCCACAAGAACCAGCTCTTCGGCGGCTCGGCGACGGCGGAGCTGCCGGTTCTCACGGCGCCTTTGAAGGTCAAGTTCGACGACGGCTTCTTGCGCCGGTGGGGACGCCGGATTCTGCTCCTGGTTCCGATCGCGCTGGTCGCCTGGGGCCTCGTGCAGTGGCAGCCGTGGAACCGCATCTCCGCGGAATCGCCGGCGCCGGTCGCCACGCCGTCTTCCACGCAGGCGCAAGCGACTGAGGAAGAACGCATCCAGAAGATGCTGGACTCCGCCGGCCTCGCGCTCTCGCAGGGCGCACTCATCGACCCGCCCGGGCAGAACGCGCTCGAGCTCTACCGCGCGGTGCTGGCGCGCGACCCTGGCAACAACCTCGCCCGGCGTGGGCTCGACAGCGTCGCGGACGAGCTCCTCGTGCAGGCCGAGCGCGCGCTCATGGAACAGGACCTCGCCCGCCTCGCGAGCGCGGTCGATGCCGTCCGCTCGGTGAAGCCGGACCACCCGCGCCTCGAGTTCTTCATCACGCAGCTCGAGCGCGAGCGCGCGATCGCCGCCCAGACCGGAAAGCCCGTGCCGGCTTTCGATACGATGGGCCGGCCGATCGAGAAAGCGGCCGCCACGGGTGAGTTGCCCTCGGTCCGCGTCCAGGCCTTCGTCCAGCTCGCGAACGACCGCATACGCAGCAACCAGCTCGTCGGCAAGGACGGCGCGCTGGGCTATGCCTCGAGTGCCCGCAAGCTCGCGCCCTCAGACCCGGCCGTGGTGGACCTCGTCGGCCAGCTCGGGATCCTGTTCCAGAGCAAGGCCCAGAGGGCGATCCGGGCGAACGACCTCGATGAGGCGAACCGCTGGCTCCAGAACGCGATCGAGCTCGACATCGACCGCACGCAGATCGCGACCATGCGCGCCGACATCGACGCCGCTCGTATCGGCAACGAGCGCGAAGACCGCGCGCGGCTGCTCGTCCTCGCCAACCAGCGCATCGCCCAGGGCCGCCTGAATGAGCCCAAGAGCGACTCGGCCATGCACTACCTCGACCTCCTGCGCGCCGAGGACCCGAAATTCGAGGGGCTTTCCGACACCAGCCAGCTGCTGGCTGCGCGCGCGCTCGCCGAGACCCGCGCCGCCATCGCCGCGAACAACGCAGACCGCGCGGACACCTTCCTGCGCCTCGCGACGGACGCCGGCGGCCCGGCAGCCGAGATTTCGGACCTCTCCGCCAAAGTCATGACCCTGCGCGTCGTGGCGCGCCCGGCTGCGAGCGCCAAGCCGGAGCCGGCGGTGGTTCCTGAAAACACCCTGAAGCGGACCTACTTCATGCCGCCGAACTACCCGGCGCGCGCGCGCGAGCACGAGACCGAGGGATGGGTGGATCTGGAGTTCACCGTGACCAAGGACGGCGTGACCCGCGATGCGGTCGTGAAGGCCGCCGAACCCCAGGGCGTCTTCGACCGCTCGGCGCTCGACGCCGTGAAGCGCTGGCGCTACGAGCCGCGCGTCATCGACGGCTCGGTCGTCGACCAGCGCGTCGAGACGCGCCTGCGCTTCCGCCTCTCGCAGTAAGAGGCATTCAAGGGGACGCTCACCTTGAAACGTCGCCGCCTCGACGCGGCGAACGTTCGATTTCAAGGTGAGCGTCCCCTTGAATGCTTGCGGGCGCCATGCGCTCGTGCGCGCGGCCGAGGAACCACGCGACCACCGCCCAGGCCGCGGCGATGCCCGCTCCGAACAGGGCCATGCCCGCGAGGCTCGCCTGGAGCGCCGCCTGCACGGACTCCTGCGCCTTGGCGACGACGAAGTCGCTCGTGCGGTACACGAGCGTGTCGTTGACGTTCTTCGCCTTGTACTTCGACTCCCGGTCGACGGTCGTGTAGAGCATCTCGCGGCAGGGCCGCACGATCGCGTACTGCCCGACGCGCCGCGCCACCAGGACGCAGACCAGCGTCACGAAGGTCGGGTGCGCCGCGATCAGGAGGAAGCCCGCGACCACGAAGATCGGTACCACGACGATCATGGACGCGACACCCACCTGCTTCGTCAGCCGCCCGACGGCAAAGAACTGCAGCGCGATCGTGATGATGTTCATCGTGAGCTCGATGCTCCCGAGGAAACTCGAGCGCGCGTCACCGTCCGGGTAATAGATCTTGAGCAGCCCCGCCTGCTGAAGGTACAGAATGGTCGTGACCCCCGACATCAGGAACACGAACACCGCGATGCCACCAAGGTAGGGCGAGGACAGCACGAGCTTCACGCCCGCGAATGGGTTGCCGCCGATCGGCCGCTCCGCGATGCGCTCGCCGCGGCCCTCCTGCCGCGCGCTCCAGCCGATGAGGTAGCGTATCGGCGCGAGCGTCGCGGTGAGGAGCGCCGCCGAGACGAGCAGCAGGTTGACTTCCCCCACTATCGTCGCGAGGAAGGCCGTGATGGCCGAGCCCAGCATGCCGCCGACGCTCGCACCGGCCGTGATGAACGCGAACAGGCGCTTGCCCTGGTCCCTGTCGAACAGGTCCGCCATGAAGCTCCAGAACACCGCGATCACGAACAAATTGAATACGCTGGCCCAGACGAAGAACACGCGCGCCGTGGCCTCGTCCCTGTCATGCAGGTTGAAGAACGCCCAGAAACCGACCAGGTGAGCGGCGAAGAAAACATAGATCCAGGGCAGAAATACGGCGCGGCGGAAGCGCCCGCTGATCCAGCCAAAGACCGGAACGGCAACCAGCATGCAGAGCAGTGTCCAGCCGAACAGATCGGGAAGATTCTCGGCCCCGCCGCCCACGCCCATGCTGTCCCGGATCGGCCGCAGGATGTAGTACGCCGTGAACAGCAGGAAGTGGTAGCAGAACGCGGCGAGAAGCCCCGCGACTTCCGCGGGCCGCACGTCCACCGCGCGCGACAGCGCTCGCGCCGCGACGCCGTCGCTCATGAGGCCGGAGCGACCGGCTTCTCGCTCGTCACCGCGAGCGTGTTGCCCTCGGTGTCCTCGAAGAAGGCCATCCAGATCTCGAAGTCGCCCAGCACCGCGACGCGGTGCGGCCCCTGGAGGATCTCGACGCCGCGCTCGCCGAGCTCGGCATGCGCCGCCTCGATGTCCGGCACGCGGTAGTAGAGGATCGAGCCGGGCGGGTCGTACATCGGGTCGGAGGAGATCGAGAGCGCGAGCCGAATGCCGTCGCAGTCGAAGAAGGCGAGGTGCGGCGGCGCCTCGAACAGGAACTTCATCCCGAGCGTGTCGCGGTAGAACGCCGTCGCGCGCGCGAGGTCGCGCACCGGGATCGCGACCTGCTCGATGTGGCGCAGGTTCATTCGCCCGACCTTACTCCCGGATCCCGGACTGGTCGAGGATGAAGGCGTACTCGTCCGCGATGTCGCGGAAGCGCTGGAAGCGGCCGGACTTGCCGCCGTGGCCGGCCTCCATCGTCGTGCGCATCAGCAGCAGGTTTGCGTCGGTCTTGCGCGCGCGCAGGCGGGCGACCCACTTGGCCGGCTCCCAGTACTGCACCTGGCTGTCGTGCAGGCCCGTGGTCACGTACATCGCGGGATAGGCCTGGCGCGCCACGTTGTCGTACGGCGAGTACGACAGCATGTAGTTGTAGTATTCCTTCTTCCGCGGGTCCCCCCACTCGTCGTACTCGTTGGTGGTGAGCGGGATGCTGTCGTCGAGCATCGTCGTCACGACGTCGACGAAGGGCACCTGCGCGTCGATCGCGCGGTAGTCACCCGGCGCCATGTTTGCGACGGCGCCCATCAGCAGCCCGCCGGCGCTGCCGCCCATCGCGGAGACGCGCTTGCCGTCCGCATAGCCTTCCTTGACCAGCCAGCGCGTGACGTCGATGAAGTCGGTGAACGTGTTCCTCTTGTTGAGCAGCCGCCCCTGGTCGTACCACTTCCGGCCCATCTCCTGGCCGCCGCGGATGTGCGCGAGCGCGTACACGAACCCGCGGTCGAGCAGCGAGACACGCGCGACCGAGAACGCCGGGTCCATCGTCGCGCCGTAGGAGCCGTAGGCGTACTGGAGCATCGGCGCCGAGCCGTCCTTGCGCACGCCGACGCGGTAGGCGAGCGATACCGGCACCTTGGTGCCGTCGCGGGCATCGGCCCAGACGAGCTCGGTCCGGTAGTTTGCCGGGTCGTAGCCGCCGAGCACGGGCGTGCGCTTCATCAGCTGACGCTCGCCGGTCCGGATGTCGTAGTCGTAGACGGTCGTCGGCGTCGTGAGCGAGTCGTAGTCGTAGCGCACGATGTGCGTGTCGATCTCCGCGTTCTGGCCGAGGCTGGTCGTGGAGGACGGCTCGTCCGAGCCAATGTAGAAGTCCTTGCCGCCGCTCCAGGGCCTTATGCGGATCTTGCGCATCGCGTCGGAGCGCTCCTCGATGGCGAGGAAGTCCTTGAACACGTCGAAGCCGTGGATGAAGGCGTCGTCGCGGTGCGCGAGGAGCTCGCGCCATTTAGCACGGTCGCCCTCCTCGCCGACTTTCGCTTCCATCAACCGGTAGTTCGGCGCCTGCCAGTTCGTGCGGATGATCCAGCGGCCCTCGAAGTGGTCGATGTAGTACTCGAGGTCGCGCTCGCGCGGGTAGAACACCTTGAACGCGAGCGCCGGGTCGTCCGCGCGCGCATAGAGCCACTCGCTCGAGACGGTGCTCTGCACGGAAATCAGGATGTACTTCTCGTCCTTGGTCGTCGTGACGGACGTGTAGAAAGTCTCGTCGGGCTGCTCGTAGACGAGCGTGTCCTGCGCCGCATCCGTGCCGAGCACATGGCGCTTCACGCGGCGCGAGAGCAGCGTCTCGGGGTCCTTCTCGAGGTAGAGGACGCTCTTGCTGTCGGCGGTCCAGGCGAGGTACGGGTCGGCATTGTCGACGCGGTCCGGCAGGGTCTCGCCGCTCGCGAGGTCCTTGAAGCGGAGCACGTACTGGCGGCGGCCGACCGTGTCCTCGGCGTAGACGAGCAACCGATTGTCCGGCGCGATTGCCGTTGCGCCGATGTGGTGGAAGCCGTGGCCCTCCGCCATCTCGTTCTCGTTGAGCATGACCTGCTCGGGCGCGTCGAGCGTGCCGGCCTTGCGCGCGTACACCGGGTATTCCTTGCCGGTCTCGTAGCGCGTGTAGTACCAGTAGCCGCGAAACCGGTACGGCACCGTCGAGTCGTCCTGCTTGATGCGCCCGATGATCTCGCCGTAGACCCTGTCGCCAAGCGCCTGGGTATGCTGGGTCTTGGCCGCCCGGTAGGCGTTTTCGGCCTCGAGGTAGCCGATCACGTCCTTGTTCGAGCGCGAGTCGTCGCGCAGCCAGTAATACTCGTCGTCACGATTGCCGTTCGGGGACTCGACGACGTGCGGCCGGACGGCTGCGACGGGCGGCACCGGCTCTGGCTTCGGCATGCTGACGGGCTCCGGCCTCGCGGGCGCATCGGCCGCGCATGCTGCGAGCAGCAGTGCGGCGGGCCCGGCGGCCAGGACCAATGCGCGACGGATGGCGTTCATCGACTGTCGCGTATCTTACCGGAGCCGATCGCCTCACGCGCCTGTGCGAGCGCCTGTCCGAGCGCGACGCCCGAGAGCCATGCCGCCTCGGCGCGCGCATCGAGGCACCAGTCGCCGCAGAATCCGAGGCCAACGTCGGCGTCGAAGAGGCAAGCCTCGCCGAGCGGCGCCTCCACGCGCGCGTGGCGCCAGCGATGTGCGTCGGAAACGAGCGCGTGCGGCAATGCACGCCCGGCGACCGCGGCAAAGCGATCGAGGAGCGCGCGCAGCACTTCGTGCGCGGGCTGGTCGAACTCGACGCGCGACCATTCCGGCGAGGCGTGCAGCACCCAGGCATCCTGCGCCTCGCGTCCCGGTTTCGATCCGTTCCGCGCGAACCAGCGCAGGATTGGGTCACCGGCGAATCCGGCGTCTGGGAGCCCGGGCAGCGGCGCGTCGAAGGCGATGAGCGCCGCCCAGCAGGGCGCCATCGACACGGCCTTCACGCGAGCCGTGAGCGGAGTGCGCGCGCCGGCGAGCGACGCCGCGAGCGGCGCGGGCAGCGCGAGCGCCACCGCCGTGAAGTCCGAGTGCGCCGCGCCGCGGTCGTCGAGCAGCGTCCAGCCGCGCCGATTGCGCTCGAGGCGCACGATGCGCGCGCCGTACTCGACCTCGAGCCCCTCGGCGAGCTGGCGCGGCAGCGCATTCATCGCCGGCACGCCGACCCACAGCTCGCCGCGCGCATCGCGCTGCGGCCAGGCGGGCTGCCAGCGGGCGGCCGCGCCCGCGGCCGCCGCGCGCTCGAGGAGCTCGCGAAAGCCCGCGTCGATTGCAGTGAGGTACTGCGCGCCGTGGTCGAAACTCGCGACCGCAAAGCGGCGCGTCGCGAGCCGCCCGCCCGGCGCGCGCTGCGCCTCGAACACGCGCGCGTGAACGCCCGCGTCGCCAAGGCGTCGCGCGCAGGCGAGCCCCGCGAGCCCCGCGCCGATCACGGCGACGGAGTCGGAATTCGTGCTAGCCTCTTGGCGTGATGCGGAAGTCAACGGCAGTCCTCGCGTCGATCGCGGCGGCGGCGCTCGCGGGGTGCGCAGCACCGACGGCAACATCCTACCCGGCGGCCGCAGATGCCCGTCTCGCGACCTACGCCAAAGCGACGCCCTGCTGCGACGACCCGTCCGGCTTCCGGTTCGCCTCGCTGCCGAAACAGGGCAATGCGGACGCCGTCGTCGACGCGTCGAGTCCGGTGTTCGATTTCCAGAGCGGCGTCTCGCCGTTCGCGGCCTTCGTGCTGCCCGATGCAAAGGCGCCGTATCGCGTGCGCGTGAAGAGCATTTTCGACCCGAAGGCCGGCGACAAGAGCACGATCTTCTATCCCGTCGTTGCATTGATGGACGACGCTTACATCGTCGTGCACCTGACCGGCCTCGAGAGCCTTCGGCTCGAGCCGGCGCTTGCGACGGTGGGCGGCGAGTCCGGGCTCGCCGTCTCGTTCGCCGTCGACCCGGTCGAGCAGAAGGGCAAGTACCTCGTCGTCTTCACGCCGGCGGCGCTTCTCGGCAAGCCGCCGCCGGGCGACCGCGAGGGCGACATGCTCTCGCTGTCGTCGCTTGCCTGGATTGAGCGCCACGGCGAGACAGCGGTGCCGGCATCTCCGTACGGAAAAATCCAGGTGACGATCGCGCCTGAGCTCGCAATGGCCGCGGGGATGGAAAAGGAGAAGCCGGGCCCCGACTTCTAGAGGCGCGCCGCGGGAGTCTCCGCCGTCTCCCAGGTCCCTTCCGCGAACACCGCGTCATCGACGATGCCGCCCTGCTCCGTGTCGAGCGGCGCGCAGAGCCATTCGCCGGTGATGCTGCCGTCCTCGTCGACCCGGCCGTCGAAGAACCGGAGCTCGTCCCAGAACCGCGAGCCCGTCGACGGCCCGTCCGGCGGGAAGTCGAGCGACACGAGCTGCACGCGGTCCGGCAGGATGTGCAGCACCTGCAGGCGCGGGTAGTAGGCGAAGGCCGAGAGCACCACGCCGCTGCCGTCCGCGCGCAGCATGTTCCTCACCGCTTCGCCGCCCATGGTGGCGATGTACTCGACGACGTCGGGCGTCCGTGACACCTCGCCCGAGATTTCGACGACGAACTCTAGCGAGCAGTCGACGTTGAGGCCGCCTTCCTCGGTCGTCGCGGCGCCGTTCAGCTGGAAAGACATCGGCAACTCCGGCACGCGCTGCCGTCCGCCGCCTTCGTCACAGGCGACGAGGAGCGCCGCCGCAGCCGCGATGACCCGGATCATTCCTTGCATGCGCGAAATCCTGCCAAATGGCCGAGGCCGCGGGCAGGCAGGTCACAAAGCCGTCGCGGGATCCACAAACTGGACGATCGCGCGCATGACGTCGGCGGCCGAGAGGATGTCACGGTGACCCTTGCCGGAGGTCGTCATCAGCTTGAGCCCGGGCCAGGCATTCGCGAGCGCCTCGGCCTCGTGGTACGGGATCACGGCATCGTGCAAGTCGTGGATGAGAAGGCCCGGGATGCCGACGCGCGGCGCGGTGGACACGAGATCGAGCTCGGCCGAGGGCCGGCCCGCCAGGCGGTCGAGTAGCTTCACGAACTCCTTCATGGCGCGCGGCGGCAATCCCGCGGTCTTCGCGAGCAGGATCGGGATGCGGCTCACGCGCGTCGGACTCGAGACGATCACGAGCCGCTTCGGGCGGAAGCCGTAGACGAGCCCGGCGCCGAGCGCGGCGCCGCCGAATGAATGGCCGATGGCCGCGTGCACCGGGCCGACGATTCGCTCGACTTCCACGATGAGCTCGCCAAGCTCGCGCGGCGTCGCGCTGTCGCCGACCGAGACGCCGTGGCCCGGCAGGTCGAGCGCAAGCGTTCGCATGCCCTTTTCGATGAGCTTCGCCGCGAGCGGGCGGAATTGCGTCGTGCGCCCGCGCCAGCCGTGCAGGGCGAGGACGAGCGGCCCCTTCTCGCCCCAGCTGCGCGCGTGCAGGCCGGTGCGAAGCTCTACCTCCCGGCCGGTGGTGCCAGTCGCAAGCTCCCAGGGCTGCGTCGGGTTGCGGCCGCGGGGCCGCGCGATGAAGTTCGCAAGGAAGCGCGCCGCCTTCTTCGGCGAGAGGCGGCCGAAGGCACCGAGCAGCAGCGGAACGTAGAACGGGATCGGTGTCGCCAAGGATAAAAAAGCCGGCACGGTTGCCCGTGCCGGCCCCAGTCTGGTCGGCCTCGAGACTCAGCCCGTGGGGGGCTGGGCCGGAGCCGTGCCGTCGGCCGGCGGCGTCTCGCCTTCGGCCGGTGCCATCATGTCGGCGGGCGGCAAGGCGGATTCAGGGCCGCCGCAGCCGACGGCGCCATCCACGAACTTGATGTCGCGGTCGCCGTCGGACTCGATGTCGCGCACACAGGTCGCCGTGCCCGAGGCGAGCGCCGCGCTGAACTCCCAGTCGCCCGGCGCGAGCGGCAGCGTCTGGTTCGAGCCGTTGCACATCGGCGCGCCGGCCTCGTCGGTCGGTCCTGTCATGGCGACATCGGTCACCATCAGGCGGTTGTTCGCGTACTTGTTGGCCTGGCCCTTCAGTTGCTTCGGCGTCACGCGGACCGGGATGCTTTCGCACACCCCACCCTGCGATACGGACTTGATCGAGATGGTCGCGTGCAGCAGCGGCAGCGCATCGTTGGCGCTACCCGAACCGCCGCAGGCAGCGAGCGCGAAGGCCGCCACGGAGGCGGTTCCGAGGGCACGCAGGCCCGAATTCTTCAGCATCGACATCGTCGAATACTCCCCAGGTGACCGGTCCCGCCGGGACCCGAAACAGGCGCCGATTCTAGTCCAAATTGGCTTTTCAAGGGGACGTTCACCTTGATTCAAGGTGAACGTCCCCTTGAAACATATCCCCTTCATGACCATGGCTTTTCGAGCTCCCAGAGGAGCGGGTCGTAGCTGCGGCGCGCCAGTAGGCCCCCGCCGAGGGGCCGGAATCGGCGCGCGAGGCGGGACTTGTACCAGGATGCCGGGCGAAGGCGGACGCCGTCGCCGTCGGTCCGACTGCGGTCGGCGTTACGGCGCCAGTCCCCGGCGGTCAGCACGCTGAAGTAGAGCGCGCCCTGGCAGAGCCGGCCGAGGTTCGCAAGCGCGCGCACCGCGGTGCGGTCGTCAAGGTATTGCAGGACGTCGTGGCAAAAGACGAGATCGAAGGATTCCCTGGGCGCGTAGCCAGCGACGCTTCCCTTCACCCAGCCGTAGCGCCGGCAGAGATAGTCGCTCGACTCGAGCCCCACGTAGCGCGCGCGCGGGAAAACCTCGCGCACCGCATGGCGCAGGTGCCCGAGACCGCAGCCCGCATCGAGCACGCGCCGGACCTTGAATCCGAGGTAGTCGGCATACGCGCAAACGAAACGGCCGAGCCGAATCGTTTCTGCGCGCGAGGCCACGCGCGTCGCCGCATCGACGTAGTAGCGCCGGTAGAAGCCTGCGTCGAATGTCACGGCGCGCTGAAAAAGGAGACCCCTTTTTCACTCCACCGTTACGCTCTTCGCGAGGTTGCGCGGCTGGTCCACGTCCGTGCCCTTGAGCACGGCCGTGTGGTACGCGAGGAGCTGCAGTGGCACGGTGTAAACCGCCGGCGCCTGGAAGTAGCTCACGTGCCGCGGCATCGTGAGCACCTCGACGCCGTCCGACGACTCGATGCCCGATTCCGGGTCAGCGAACACGTAGAGCATGCCGCCGCGCGCGCGGACTTCCTGGAGGTTCGACTTCACCTTCTCGAGGAGGTCATTGTTCGGCGCGACCGCGATCACCGGCATGTCGGCGTCCACGAGCGCGAGCGGCCCATGCTTCAGCTCGCCGGCCGCGTAGGCCTCGGCGTGGATGTACGAGATCTCCTTGAGCTTCAGCGCGCCTTCCATCGCGATCGGGAACATCGCGCCGCGGCCCAGGAAGAGTGCGTGGTGCTTCGGCTCGATCTTCTTCGCGAGCGCCTTCACCTGGTCATCGAGGGCGAGCGTCTGCTCGAGCATCGCCGGCAGCTCGAGCAGCCGGTGCACCAGCGTGCGCTCGCGCTCCTCGGGCACGCCGTGGTGCTTGCCGATCGCGACGACCAGCATGCCGAGCGCCGCGAGCTGCGTAGTAAATGCCTTCGTCGAAGCGACGCCGATCTCCGGGCCAGCGCGCGTCAGGAGCGTGAGCTCCGATTCGCGCACGAGCGAGCTCTCGGGCACGTTGCAGATGGCGAGGGTCGAAAGGAAGCCCGCCTTGCGCGCAAGGCGGAGAGCGGCCAGCGTGTCCGCCGTCTCGCCCGACTGCGAGATCGAGACGAACAGCGAGTTTGCCGGCACGACGGGGTCGCGGTAACGGAACTCGCTTGCGATCTCAACACTGCAGGGCACGCGGCAGAGCTGCTCGATGAAATAACGCGCGACGATCCCCGCGTGGTAGCTGGTGCCGCAGGCGACGATGTGCACGGAGGTCGTGCGCCTGAACACCTCGGTCGCGGCTGGGCCGAAGGCCTGCGCGAGCAGGCGCCCGCCCGCGACGCGCTCCTGGAGCGTCTGCGCGACCGCGCGCGGCTGCTCGTGGATCTCCTTCAGCATGAAGTGCGCGAACTTGCCCTTCTCCGCGGCCTCGGAGGTCTGCTCGGAGACGTAGGGCTTGCGCCTTACGGGCTGGCCGCCCGCATCCACGATCTCGACGCTCTTGCGGCGGATGCAGGCGACGTCGCCTTCCTCGAGGATGATGAAGGTGCGCGTCACCGGCAGGAGCGCCGCGATGTCGGACGCGATGAAGTTTTCCTTGTCGCCGAGCCCGATCAGGAGCGGGCAGCCCGCGCGCGCGAGCACGATGCAGTCCGGGTCTTCGCCCCACATGACCGCGAGTGCGTAGGCGCCCTTCAGCTCGGCCACGGTTTTCTGCACGGCCTTGAAGAGGTCGTGCGTGCCGCCGAGGTGGTAGTGGATGCGGTGGGCGATGACCTCGGTGTCGGTGTCCGAGGTGAACTCGTAGCCCGCCTTCTCGAGCTCCTCGTGCAGCTCCTCGTGGTTCTCGATGATTCCGTTGTGCACGATCGCGACGCCATCTCGCGAGACGTGCGGGTGGGCGTTCCGTTCGTTCGGCACGCCGTGCGTCGCCCATCGCGTGTGCGCAATGCCGAGCTGGCCTGCCGTCGGGTGGATGGCCAGCGCTTCGGTGAGCTTCGAGACCTTGCCGACGGCGCGCAGGCGCGAGACCTGCGAGCCCCCGTTCAGGACGACGACGCCGGCCGAGTCGTAGCCGCGGTACTCGAGCCGCTTCAGGCCCTCGATCAGGATCGGGACGACGTCCCGGTCAGCGACC
>Ga0111539_10000363_pt1 | contig 55793 bp, 43 predicted proteins | sample RhiMethybrSRZTD1_FD_79667 | JGI IMG/M metagenome (GOLD analysis project Ga0111539, IMG submission 79667) | Populus rhizosphere microbial communities from Tennessee, USA - Rhizosphere MetaG P. TD hybrid SRZTD1 (version 2) (version 2) | ecosystem: Host-associated > Plants > Roots > Rhizosphere >...
CACGTTCGTAGCACCCGCACAACCCGCGTTCTGCAGGTCGACTATCATGGAGTTACATTCGTTTTTATTGATAACTGTATCCCCGTTGCCGCCTGAGATGGTGCTCGAGTTAACGTTGAACTTCGGCGAGCCGTTCAAGCACGTGCTGAAGTTAGTTGTGTTGGAGTTGGTGATCGAGACTCCAGCCGGGGCGGAGCTCGCACAACTCACGCTGGAAGCGTTCACCTGGACGGTGTAACTGCCTGGCGCGAGTTTTATTGAATAGGTGCCATCTGCAAGAGTGACGCCGGTGTGTCCATCCGAAACCTGGACCAGTGCGCCAACCACCGGTGCTCCCGTATCACAGTAGGTGACGGTGCCGGAAAGAGTGCCCTGCTCGGCGGGTGTGCACTCGGCAAATTTAAATCTTCCGATTCGTGTCTGCCAGCCAACCGTGCTGGCCGCCTGACCGGCTGCGGTGTAGTACTCGGATGTGTACCAGAATGTGCAGTCGTCCGAGGGGTCAACTGTCAGGGCGCTGTAATCTCCCCAGCGGTTGCCAGTGCTGAGTTGTACGCCAGTGCCGGCGATCAAGGTGGCTTCTCCCTGAGTCAGTCCACCGCCCGGGTCAGTTGCGAGTCGACCGGCATAGCGCATGCCGGGAAACACGTTTCCGCCGGCAGCGCCGCTGGAAACGTTGTAACCCACGGCGAGATTGCCTTGATGATCTTCAGCCGCACTTCCTAACCAGCGGCTGACTCCATCGGCGGGTGCGAATGTCGCTTGTTCCTGCACTACGAAGTTTCCGCCCGGCAAGGCACGGCGCAGTTCGTAATAGCGCACGCCGGCTCGGTAAGTTCCGAACGTTGTCGAGCCCGGTGCGCCGACGGTATGAGTGAAGACTAGAGTCTCAAACCCTCCGCGGTTGCGATACTGCAATCGATGCATCAATCGATCGGATATGGAATCGAGCGAAGTAGTGACCGTAGCAGCAGGGGCTGGTTGGGGCACATCGCGTCTTCCTGCCGGGGTTACGACACTGAATGCCGCCACCGGCAAGGGAGCTGGATAAGTGCTCTCCGGTCGTTCGGTAAAAGTGGAGAGTGCTGGGGTGTTGAAGTCGGCGTGAAAATCAAACAGCCGCAAGCCCGTGGCCGGATCGCCAAAGCCGGTATTCGTAAAGTAAATGAAAGTGTTTGGTCTTCCTGGCGGCGGCGGATTCAAGCCATCGGCGTCCGAAGGCAACGAGCCACCGATTGCTTCCGGGTGACTCGCAAGGTTCAGATTGAAGTAAATAAAGTTGGCTGTGGGGTCGCCGGTTAGCATCTTGAGGCGATTGAATGCATAAACGCCGGTGCCATTAAATGGCCCGCCCAAAGTGAACTGGTGGACCATCATGTAATAGCCATCGGGCCACACGCCGAGTTTTGGATAATCCGGAAACTCATTTCCAACAGTTATGAAGTCGTAGAGGAAATATGCTCCAGTCGGATCGGGCGTCTTTGAGATCGCAATGCACTGGTGGTACGGCGGAGCGTTGGTGGCCGTAAACGCAAACTGGCTGAGCATCCAGCGATCAGACAGTGGATCGTAGAGCACGATTGGATCGCCGGCATCCGGCGCCGCACACTGTCCTCCCAGCGGAGCAAACAAAGAACTGAGTCTGAAGGGAGCGGTCAATGGTGCTCCCGCTTTGTTCCAGATACGCACTAGAAGATTTGTTTGTTGGACGTAGTGATTAGGGCCGACGTCGCCAACAGTGTCCGGCGGCGATAGATTGCCAAAGCCGGCGGCAATATTCTCCGTGCGGCCCAACCCTTCAAAGGTGAGCGAAGGCGCCGGGATGTTTAGCGTTGGGGCTACCAACTGCATAGCGGCATCAGCCCTCAACGTTTCCGCTGCGGATATTTGTTGCGACCGGGCAATAGCAGCCGCAGTCACTTCGCGGACGGAACGGTTCTCTGCTGATTCGTCCTCTTCGTTACGGACGTCAACTTCAACACTCGGGGAGTCGCTGGCGATATCACGTAACGGTGGTGAGACCGCGAAGTTCTCTGCCTGGACAGAAATGGGTTTGGGATCAGACGGTTCCTGCAATGGATTGCGAAGTCGGTTATTGACTTTCGACGCTGCGGGTTTCGATTTGTTCTTGTTCGACTTCGGCGCCGGGTTCTCGCGTGTTGGTCCACTTGGTCTCTGTCCCTGGCGCGCACGCTGCGCTTCGCTTACCGGAATCAAGAGAACCACGATAAAGAGAACGAAGAGTGATAGTACGACTAATCGGGTTGACTTCATGGCTAAGACATCCTTTGAGGTTCTGATTCTTTTTTAAGGATAGTGCTGCGACGATCAGATGTGACCGACGCAACGCGCTAAGTCCTGATCCGTGCCCCTATGTTTCCTTGCGAGGAATCCCACGAGACGCCGCACGTCTCAGAAACGATTCGAGTTCAGGAGGACAATCGTGAAACTGTGAATTCGCGCAGCACACTATAAGAAGATTGTGTCTGGTGTCAATGGTTAGACGGCAAACCGGTAGGTCTCAGTTGAAACTTCTTCTCTGTGCAACAGAGAAACCCAAATAAGATCAGGTATTGGTTTTTGAGGGAACGCTTTGCGCACGTCTGTTTGCGACTCGTCTGATGGAAATCACAGCCAGCAAAATCGGTGCAAAGATCAGCAATTCTACGAGACTGATCTTCAGCAAGTCGATCGCAGCCCGGGCGAGTGAATCGTCGCTCCAGGTGTAGTCAATTGGATTAGGTAGTCTGAGCTTATATCGATAATTCGTGAAGGGCCACCACAGCGCCACTCCGCGAGACTCAGTCAGCATGTAGTCGAGGAGGGTATGCGACACATAGGCGGCGGTGACGATGAGAAAGCTGCGCACTTTCCATTGCCTCAATACGATGATGGTCACGAGGCCGACCACTAGTGCAAATGGAATGGAATGAGTGAAGCCGTGATGCCAGCCACCACGCGAGACACGAAGCCAGTTCAGCGCATAGTCGAAGTCGGGAGCAACACCAAGGAACGCTCCGAAAGCCAGCCACTTCCAGCGGCCCGGTTGAGCAGAAGGAAGAAGTGCAGCGACCACACCAGCACCGACCAGGCCATGTGCGACAGGAAGAGGCACGCAGGAGCCAACTATACTTCAAAAACTTAGTGAACTGTTGATAATTTCCAACGTACAATCCGGCATAACATTTAGCGCTCGTCGCTCGAGCGTCCCGTGGCACAAGCAATCTCTGCGTAAGGTCAGCCTAATATGTCGACAATAGAAACTGCGTTAGCAACTCCGCGGAAACCGCTTCGCGTGTGGCCCGGCTTGATCGCTGTAGTGTTGCAATGGATCGGTTGGTTTGTTGTCCCTGCAATCTTCCCACAGGCCGCCATCGTCGCGCTGCTCGCGGGGGTAATTGGTGGATTGGCGATCCTGATCTGGTGGCTGCTCTTTAGTCGGGCGCCATGGGTCGAGCGAATCGCAGCCGTCGTGCTGATCGTGCTCGCACTGATCGGAACAAAGCGCGTCGCACACGAGTCGATTGCCGGCGGCGCGATGGGGATGCTGCTCTACGTGCTCGCGATTCCGGTGTTCAGTATGGGATTGGTTTTGTGGGCCACAGTCACACGTCGCTTTCCTGCCGCAAAGCGACGTCTGGCATTCGTGCCGATGGTGGTGGTTTGTTGCAGTGTGTTTATGGTGCTGCGAACGGGTGGTCTCACCGCCGAGTTTAATAACGACTTGCACTGGCGCTGGTCCAAGACTCCGGAGCAGGCACTCCTGGCACAAGCGAGTGAAGCCCCTGCGTCTGCAAACGCTCCCGCAACGACGAGCACTGAAAATGGCTGGTCCGGCTTTCGTGGGCCTCAGCGAGACGGCACCGTTCACGGAATACGGATCAAGACTGACTGGTCCGCGTCGCCACCAGTCGAGCTTTGGCGTCGACCGATTGGTCCGGCATGGTCGTCTTTTGCGGTGCAAAACGGACGCTTCTATACGCAGGAACAGCGCGGTGACGAGGAGGTTGTTTCCTGCTACGACGTAAACACCGGCAAGCCGATCTGGCGACACAGCGATAACGCCCGATTCTATGAATCGAATGCCGGTCCGGGTCCAAGAGCAACTCCGACTCTCAACAACGGTCGCGTCTACACGCAAGGCGCAACAGGAATAGTCAACGTACTCGATGCGGCAACTGGTGATGTCGTGTGGGCGCGAAACGCTGTCAACGACACGGGAGCAAAAGTTCCCGGCTGGGGCATCGCAGGATCACCATTGGTGGTGAACGATCTCGTGATCGTCGCCGCAGCCGGCAATCTGGTTGCTTACGACCTCGCGAGTGGCAAGACTCGCTGGCTCGGACCTCCGGGCGGAACGGGCTACAGCTCTCCACAGTTAATGACCATTAACGGGATTCAGCAGATCGTCTTGCTGAGATCCACCGGCATTATGAGCGTGTCCCTTACAGACGGGAAACAACTTTGGGAGCACGCGTGGGAAGGCGTGCCGATCGTTCAACCCGCCGTCGCGTCAAACGGCGATCTGCTGATCAGCGTCAGTGAAAGTAGTGGTTTGCGACGGCTCGCCGTCGGGCAGGGGTCCAGTGGCTGGACCACACAGGAGCGCTGGACGACGGAAGATATTAATCCATGGTTCAACGATTTCGTGGTCCATAAAGGCCATGCGTTTGGTTTCGACGGCAGCTCGCTCGTTTGTGTAAACCTCGATGACGGCAAACTCAAGTGGCGAGGCAAACGATACGGCTACGGACAGCTTGTCCTGTTACCGGAACAGGACGTGTTGCTCGTCTTATCTGAGCAGGGAGAACTCGCGCTCGCAAAAGCCACGGCCGACCAGTTCACCGAACTGGCGCACTTCCCTGCTCTTCAGGGTAAGACGTGGAACCACCCGGTATTGGTCGGCAACGTGCTGCTGGTCCGCAACGACCACGAGATGGCCGCGTTCAAACTATCCACGGACGGGAATTAGCCACAGATTACACAGATTAGTTGACACGATGTCAGCCGATGTGAGATAAACTCGGCACGTTATCTTTGAAATATTGTTCGTGGCGATTTAAGGCAACTTGCTCCACGTTAAAAACTGCTAAAGAGCTGTGGAGGAATTCCAGCTTTCATTTGGAACCCCGCGCACTCTGAGGCGCGGGGTTTTTCATTTCCCGCCCACCTGATCCAGTTTTCAGCCTTCGCTTCGTCACGAAACACTCGTCCGAAGGAGGGCTATATGGGAACTGCAGTCGCACAATTATCTGAAGTTCAAAGCTTTGACACGCTCGCTCTACACGCCGGAGCAGTCGCCGATCCAACAACCGGTGCGCTACTGACTCCGATTTACCAAACTACAACTTATCGCCAGGAAGCTGTCGGCAAAGACAAGGGGTTCACCTACAGCAGGTCGGCGAATCCAACCGTCTCAGCACTCGAGCGTCGGCTCGCAGCACTCGAAGGCGCCGACTACTGTACGTGTTATGCAACCGGACTCGCGGCCACTACCGCATTGTGTCTGGCACTGTTGCGCGCCGGCGACACTGTCGTTGTTTCGCAAGCCGTCTATGGAGGAACGGTACGGCTGTTCAATCAGGTGCTCGCTCCTTTCGGAGTCACAGCCGAGTTTGTTGACACTTCAGACGAGCACGCTCTACGCAAAGCCGTGACAAAAAAAGCGGCCCGCTTTGTCTTCATTGAATCACCGGCAAATCCGACACTCCAACTCACAGACATTGAGCTCGCCGCAACGATCGCGCATGAGGCAGGCGCGCTTCTGGTTGTTGATAACACGTTGCTCACCCCGGCACTGCAACGTCCACTCGAATTGCACGCCGATGTGGTTCTTCACTCAACGACGAAGTTTATCGAAGGCCACAACGCAACCGTCGGCGGCGCTTTGATCACGAGTGACGCGGAACTGCACGAACGCTTCTCGTTCACGCGCAACGCGACCGGCGCAATTCAGTCTCCCTTTCCCGCCTGGTTAACACTCCAGGGAGTGAAAACAGTCGGCCTGCGAATGGCCCAGCACTCCGACAACGCTTTGAGGATTGCCTGTTTCCTCGAAGCTCATCCGCGCGTAACGAAACTGCTTTATCCGGGTCTCGATTCGTTTCCGCAATTTGAGCTGGCGCGCAGGCAGCAAACTGCCGGTGGTGCACTCATTGCTTTTGAGGTTGAGGGTGGGGTTGAGGCCGGCATTCGCCTCATGAACAACGTACAACTCTGTGCACTCGCTGAAAACCTCGGCTCCGCAGAAACGCTGATCACACATCCCGCCTCGATGACCCACGCCGACGTCCCCGCAGCACAACGTCAAGCCGCAGGCATAACGGACGGCCTCGTACGCCTGTCAGTCGGCCTTGAAGATCCAATCGATATCATTCGCGACCTCTCGCAGGCACTCGCGCAAACGAAAGGAGCAGCCTAATGCAAAATGAAAACCGCACTATCGTGTTGAAATTCGGCAGCTCTGTCCTGCGCAACGAAAGCGACTTGCCAACCGCCGTACATGAGATCTATCGCTGGTGGCGCGACGGTTTTCAGGTCGTGGCAGTTGTTTCTGCGTTTGGTAACACGACCGACGAACTAACGCGGCGGGCGCATTCCGTGTGCGAGCAGCCAGACGACACGTTGGTAGCTGCACTGCTGGCAACAGGAGAAGCTACTTCATCCGTACTGCTCGGTCTCGCACTCGATCGATCGGGAATTCCAGCGACAGTGCTGGACGCCGAAACCGCCGGACTCAGAACCCATGGCCCAGTGCTCGATGGGAACCTGACATCGGTTGATACCAGCAGCGTTAATAAAGCGCTTGGAAAGGGCGTCGTGGTTTTGCCTGGTTTCGTTGGGAAGAGCCGGTCGGGCAGAACGACATTGCTGGGTCGTGGTGGTTCGGATCTGACGGCACTCTTTCTCGCTCAACAGCTCGGTGGAGCATGTCGACTCATCAAAGATGTAGACGGTCTCTACACGAGCGATCCCAATTCGCAATCCGGACTACCGCCGGCGCGCTTTTCGCGCGTGAGTTATGCGACTGCGGCACGGATCGGCGGTGCGGTGGTACAACGCAAAGCGATCGAGTTTGCAGAACAGCAACGCGTGAGATTTAGCGTCTCCAGCATCGGATCGAATCGCGTAACGGAAGTCGGACCACACGCCGATTCGGTGGCTCTCTCCGAACCGGCGGCCAGACCGCTGCGTATTGCGCTACTCGGTTGTGGAATTGTTGGCGGCGGAGTTTATCAACGCCTGGCTGCGCTACCCGAGTTGTTTAGTGTGGTTGCAGTTGGCACGCGGAACCAGGAGCGGGCCGTGGATAGTGGTGTACCAGTCAAAGTATTAACTCCTCATCTCGAAGCGTTGATTAAAGAACCAGTGGATGTCGTGATCGAATTGCTCGGAGGAATCGAACCGGCTCGAACGCTGATTTCAACTGCTCTACGACTCGGGAAAAGTGTAGTCACGGCGAACAAAGCGTTACTCGCGTACGACCTCACGAGACTGCAAAGGTTCGCCTCCAACAACGCGACGCTTCGTTACAGTGCGGCAGTCGGCGGCGTCGCGCCCGTACTTGAAACAATCAGCCGTGTTCGACGCTACTCACCGTTGCATTCAATCTCCGGGGTATTGAACGGCACAACAAACTTCATTCTTGATGAGGTTGGTAACGGCCGCGACTTGTCACAGGCCGTCATTGCAGCGCAGGAGAATGGCTATGCCGAACGCGATCCGAAGCTCGATCTTGACGGGACCGACGCGGCGCAGAAGTTAGTACTGCTCGCTCGTGCCGCTTTCGACGTCGATCTGCCATTGAGATCAATCGTGAAGAGCGGTATCGAGAGTCTGAACTCAAGCAAGATTAGAGAAGCCAGACACAGTGGACGCGTCACGCGGCTGGTCGCCGAGTGCAGCCGCACGTCCGAGGGCTGTGCCGCCAGTGTTTCTCCCATCGAGTTGCCGCTCAATCATCCGCTCGCGGGTGTCAATGGTGTAGAAAACCGCCTGCTGATCCACTCTCAAACTGGAAAGTCATGGACCATTAGCGGGCGCGGCGCGGGACGTTGGCCCACAACCGAAGCAGTCTTGAGCGATCTATTCGATCTTCGGCGGGATCTGATCAATGCGGCAGAGGTAGAACAGGAGTGTGTAGCATGAAACCATCTACTCGCTGCGTTCAGCTCGGTCGAGGTAATGATGCCTACGGCGCGATTGTTCCCCCGATTTATCAAACCGCCACTTTTGAACAGCCAACAGCGACGGAGTTTGGCGAATTCGACTACACCCGCAGTGGAAACCCGACGCGCACACTGCTCGAACAACAACTCGCGGATCTTGAAGACGCTGCCCACGCGTGCGCCTTCGCAAGCGGAATGGCTGCGCTGACATCCTTAACTCGAATTGTTCGGCCTGGTGAAGAGATTGTTGCCGGTGACGATCTGTATGGCGGGACTGTCAGACTATTGGACCAGATCACGGCGCGTCTGAACATTGCCGTCAGCTACGTCGATACGACCAACGAAACTGAAGTTCGGCGAGCTGTCGGCGATCGAACACGTCTCGTCCTGATTGAGACGCCGAGCAATCCGCTATTTCGCATCTCAGACATCCGCAAGCTCAGATCGATAGCAAAGGACGCCGGCGCTTATTTGGCTGTCGACAACTCGATGTTGTCGCCTGTTTTCCAGCGACCGCTAAATCTCGGCGCGGACGTTGTAGTTCACTCGGCAACAAAGTTTCTGTGTGGTCACAGCGATGTGACAGCGGGCGCTTTGATCACAAATGATCCGGCACTTCACAAACAGTTCTCGTTTCAACAAAACGCGGAAGGTGCGGGTTTGAGTCCATTTGAGTCGTGGCTGCTGTTGCGTGGCTTGAAGACGCTGGCACTGCGAGTCGAACGGCAAAACAATTCCGCCGAGAAGATTGCACACTTTCTGCAAGGTCGCAGTGAAGTCACACAGGTTTTTTATCCGGGACTCGCGAGTCATCCGGGACACGAAGTTCATCGCGAGCAAGCTGACGGCAATGGCGCCGTTGTCAGCTTCACGACTGGCGATGAGAGTCTTTCGAGGGCAATCGTGGAGTCGACCAGACTGTTCAAGGTCGCAGTGAGTTTCGGGTCGGTCGGTTCTACGATCAGTTTGCCGTGCCGAATGTCGCACGCCAGTATTCCCCGTGCATTAAGAGATCGGCTGGCGCCACCGCCGGATCTGGTGCGGATTTCGGTGGGTATCGAAGATGTCGACGATTTGATTGACGACCTCAGCCACGCGTTCAAGAAAGATTAGCCACAAAAAGGCACACGAAGCACATAGAGAGGGACCTCTTTCATTATGTGCTTCTTGTGCCTTTTTGTGGCTTAATAACGGCATGATCCATCCATCGGAACGTGCTGCCAACTTTCACTATGCGATTCGCAACGTAGTAAGTGCCGCCGAAGCTTTGGAGCGACAGGGCCGCCGCATTATCCATTTGAATATCGGCGACCCACAGGCATTTGGGTTCAAACCTCCGGCAAACATCATTGAGGCCGTCGAACGCGCAACTCGCAACGACTTTACCGGCTACTCCCATTCTGCCGGATTGCGTTCGGCACGCGTGGTTGTCGCCGATTATGCAACCGCGCTCGGCACAGAGACTTCTCCGCAGGACGTGGTAATCACATCCGGCGCTTCTGAAGGAGCCGATCTTCTGCTCACCGCTCTGCTTAATCCGGGTGACGAAGTCATACTTCCCGGCCCTGGTTATCCAATCTACGCCGCCATTATCAACAAACTTGGTGCGCACACTCGTTACTATTATCTCGATCAAAAAACTAACTGGCAGCCTTCGGTGGACGAGATCAGGTCGCTGATCAACGAGCGAACGAAAACCATCATTCTCATCAATCCAAGTAACCCCACCGGAGCGATCACACCGGACGAAACAACGCGGCAACTTCTCGAACTCGCGGCAGAACACGATCTCCTGGTGATTAGCGACGAGGTTTATAGAGATCTTTGTTTTGAAGAAGCACCCACGTCTGCTTCAGTGCTCGCTGCCGGCTCAGGTGCGACCGTGGCAGTGCTCGAGAGCTTGTCCAAGACACACATGCTTTCAGGTTGGCGCGTCGGCTGGATGCGTCTCACGCCCGCAGCGCGTGCACGTGAGTTGATGGATGCAGTTATAAAACTTGCAGGCGGGCGGCTCTGTTCGCCGACGCCGGCGCAATACGCGATTCAACCGGCGCTGCAAGGTGATCGGCAATCCATTGACGAGTTCAAGGAAGAAATTAGAAGGCGTCGTGATTTAGCGGCCAAACGTGTTGCTCGTATCGATGGACTTAGTTGTTCGCTTCCGGAGGCTGCGTTCTATTTGATGGTCAAGGTCGACGATATGGGTGATCGAATGGACGAGCAGTTTGTTCTCGACTTGCTTGAAAAATCCAATGTCCTGGTGGTGCACGGTTCGGGGTTCGGGAGCGATCCGCGAGCGGGATACTTCCGGATGGTCTATCTCGCCGGCGAAGAGTTACTCGGATCGGCGTTTGACGCCATCGAGCGATCGCTGCCTGTTTTAGTGTGAAGCTCACGAACCACTCTTGACGATTCGAGCCATCACGGCGAGTGCGCCGAGATGGTAGGCGTTATGGTCCGCTGTCAGGAGTGCCTCACACAGGATCGTTTGGCCATCGCCGTGAGGTATCCTCGCGTAAAGATCCGTTGCCGGATCTTCAACTAATGCTTCCATCTGCTTGAGATCGTTGCGAAACTCATCGATCGTCTTTTGCCAGAGCGCAACCGAACCTGACTCCTCCGGATCGGGCCAATAACCTTTCGGAAAGTCAGGCGAAACATGGCTCGCGTCGCGACTAAACTCGAGGATGTCCCACTGTGCGAGTCGCATATGTTCGAGAACCTGCCAGGCTGTGTAAGGCAATCCGTCAATCTTTCGATTGCACAAATCCGCCGGAAAGCTGCCCACAAAGTCCTCGAATGACATATGTGCGCCGCCCTCACGCAGTAGGTACAGCACATGTTTCCGTACGGAATCGTCTTTCTGATCCTTAGCCATGATTGCTCCCCCTCCGTGTTCTTCAAACTATTCCGCGAAGATTTTTTTAGTGTCGAGGATGATTGTCTTGGCGCCGCGCTCTTGTGCTTTCTGAACCATATCAGCGGTGCCGCCTGCACCATCACCAGTGGCGCCATTCCAAAGTGCGATCAGCGTAACATTCTCACCACCAACGGCTGCCAGAGCGTTGTGCAGATTCCACAGATTGTTACGTTGCCAGATATTGTAGTCGGGCTTTTCTTGAAGCCAAGTGGGTAACTCCTCCGACTCCCCCAGCACACGCACCGGACGCAATCTCACCAGACGATTGAATTCCTCGACCCATTCCGGGCCTGCGGGCGCAACTGATGCTCGAATATAAAGTTCTCGGGGCAGTGCCAAAAAAATGCGAGTGGGAATTCCCATCGCCTCACAAGCTTTATGAAAAATAATATCGCCCCCGCTGGCACATCCGGCCACGCCGTACGCAATCCCACCTGAAATCTGCTGCTCGGAGGTGATAGCTGCGGTAATCTTTTCCGTCGCAACATCAACCTTATTCGCGGGAAATCTCGGCTCCGCGCGATTGGGAGCGTCGATCATGTGGCCCGTAAAAAGAAGAACGCGTCGCGGCGCAGACGCTGCCGGAGCTGGGGCAGTTGGTGCTGTTCCATCCAGAACATTCAATACTGCCTGTACATTTTCTTGAAGCAGATCGAGTTGCTGGTAGAGAGTCATTTGGCGCCGGACCGCATCGATTTCAAAATCCTTAGCCCCGGCCAGCGCATCGCGGTAAAGGTTCGCGACCTTCCCTGGTTTGTTCGAAGTTAGGAAGCAGAGGTCGGCTTCACTAATCTTGAGCCAGGTGTCGGCAATCTCCTCCCTTTTATTGCGCTCTGCCGTCGACTTTAGAGAGAGGTCTACTGATGCTGACAACTTTTGGATATGCTTCTTGCGTGAATCCAACTCGCGTGGCGCGTCGGCATCATCGTCGAAAGGTTCCGCCCACACCTCGGGTAACAATTCCGCTAACTTCGTCTGGATCGTGAGCATCGCGAGGGTATTTAGTCCGGAGTAGAAGTGACTGAGATCCTCGTTAAAAGCCGCCTCATAGGCCTCGAGCGAGTCTTTCAAAAACGCAGAACGGAGCGCCCGTTGCTGACGCTCCGGCAACGAAGTGATCTGACTCCATTCCTCAGTCCATCTAACCTTGGCGTTGCGACCCACGAGTGAACGCACCTCAGCGCGTCCTTTCGGATCCAAGCCTTTTATAGAAAGGACACGCTTTAAAGCCTGATCAGAACTGGTCAGATCGCCAAGCCTTTGATAGATCGTCCCCAGCAGGGTATTTGCTTCCACATCCTGATCGTTATTTTTGCGTATCGCTTCCCAGCTTCCACGCGCGCCTTCGAATGCCTTCAGTTTGAACTGAGCCCTTCCGACCAGGCGGAGCCCTTCAAGCTCCCATTCGAAACCGCGCGCCTCCGCAGCCAGTAATTCCAGATCGCCAGGTTCTCTCTTATCGGTAGCGCGTTCAACCGCCTCACGATAGTCGAGGGGAATCGGAAGAAATCGAGCGCGCTCTTGCTCTGCAAGATCGGGCAGCATCTGGAAGACCGGACTATCCTGCTGTTTCGCGTTGATGGTTTGTTTAAGACCGGCGAACAGATCATCGATGCTGGCTGCCGGGTTCTTTCCATCATAGGTGAGGTAACGATCGGTTTTTAGATCAAAAGGAACTTCGTCGGTCTTCAAGTCAGCGCCACTGGCACGAATCATGAACGTATGCTTACCACGCAATGCATGACGCACACCGAGTTCGTAGTAAACATTGGCGTTTTGAATCGAGATGTCAGCTATAACGACGTCGGCTGTCAAAAGCCTTTGAAACATATCGAGACGAATGTTTCCCTGCCGGCGAATCTCCATCGTCGTGCGACCAGTGATGTCCAATCGATTGAGGGCAGGATCAATCAATTGTTTTTCGACCTCGTCGAAATTGATATCGTTCTTCGTGCCGAAGGGTCGAATGATAAAGGCTCGCATTTAGCTAACTCACTTTCTTAGTAAAACTGCCCGAAGCGATCGAGACAGAAGTGTTCGATCTTTACTTCTTTCGCGAGCGCCTCGCCCACTCGGATCAGGTCAGGGATGTGCTCGACTGAATCGAGTTGGGCCACCTTTGACGGTTCGATATTCCCGAGCCCGCGTTTTTGGAGCCATTTTTTGGAAAGTTCGGCGTTGTAACGGGCATAGATGAACTGACGACCAAGATCGTCAGGGGCCGGATCGTCTCGATAAACAAGGTCTCCCACTTCACGATCGATCTCGGTGTCGCAGCGTCCGAGCTCTTTATCAAACTCACCGCCATGTATACAACGACCAATGATGCGGCAGTTAATGTCCTGATCGATTGCCGAACCGTACATGAGCGCGCCGGGAAAACTGACGAGATTCGAGAAAGCGTTTTTACCGCCACTGTTAACATCGGCATCGACTGTCGCTGCAGATCCGGTGCCGACAGACATCACCAGGAGATTCTGTTCCCCCGTCGGCCAGTTGAGTTTGTAAGCAGGATGCGTGGCCATGCGAGCGATCAGGAAAGCAGGGTTGTTGTAAGGCGTCAGACCACCGTCCTCAAACAAAAAAGCCTTGGACGGATCATTCGGGTCCCATTGCACAACCTCGGGTGGAAAGAACACGGGCGCGGCTGTGCTGGCACGGACAAGTTGCCAAAGCGGAATCTGCCGGTTGTTATCTGGTCTGTCAGGTGCGTTGTACTTCGCGTATGGATTGCTACTGATGGGCCATGGAGAATCAGTGGTGACATTGCGTGTAACAACCAGCAACAGACACTTGAGCTTGTCAGAACTGAGCGTCGTATCAGCGCCAAAAACTTCCTTCAGCTTCTCAGTGAGCGGCTCACTCTTATAAAGATGTTTCAGCCGCTGCAGAATGAAAGCCTTCTCGAACATCGCCGGTCCAACTTTCTGATAAAAATCAGAAAGGAAGCGCGCTGATTTACCGATCGCAAGTCCGGCAGCAATGATTGCGCCCGTGCTCGTACCGCCGATGTAATCGAAGTAATTGCACAGCCGAAAGTTTTCTCCCTGACCGCTCTTTTCACGGAGCACGTCTTCCATTTTGATCAGGACTTGAAGCGTCATGACACCGCGAATTCCGCCGCCGTCGAGGGCAAGCAGCTTTCGTGGTCGTTGCGTGTTGTATCTATTTTCCAGGTGGCCCCAAAGTGACATAAATCCTCCGTTTGAAGACTGTATCCAAGTGTGACTTCTGATTCTTGAGGCAAAGCTTAACTAACCGTTCTTTTGTTTTATCTTCTCCAGAGTACTCAGGCTCAAAAAGCGCCTGTCAAAAATGTAAAGATGGATGAACGCCGCCGCGCAACCGAAAGTGCTGACGAACGTCGCTATCGCAATTCGCCTCATAGTGTCTTTCCAGCGTACCAGTAGCATCACGTTTTTAGCTGCAAAAACTCCAAAAAGCCATGTGAGTACTCTGGCCAGCAAATACATGACGACTGACCCACCGATTAGCCAAAACAGCCAGGTTACTGCTTTCTGCGGCGTCAACGTTTTAAGATTGATCGCTATGGTATCCAGGAAACCGGTACCTCGCTGCACCACAGAATCAGGCAGTGGACTGTTCCACCAGAAATAGAGTGCCGCAAAGATGGCGGCAATTATCAGGATGAAAGAGACGCGCGCAACCCATTTCAGCAAGGGATCAAATTGCCAAACTTTGAATGCCAGGCTACTTCCCGCCGAAAGCAGTTGCTTCAGATATTTATATCCGTCTCCTTCACCCTTCATGTACGGTTTGATTTCGAGAAACTTCCAATCTTCAACCTTCGACGGCTCGACAAAACCTTCGAGACGATGCTCCATTCTGAGCTGGTGCTCCGTCATGCAATATCCGCTCGTCATCAACGCGTAAGCTTCCGCTTCCGAGAAAGAATCCAGATCTGTCCTTAACGCGGAAAGATGTCTCTGAATGTCTTTTGCTATCCCGTATTTCGTGAGTGGACCACGACGAGAGGATGGTCTTGCATCATCAGAAGCGTCGTACTTATCGAGACACTCGAGCCAGTCCACCGGATCGACGTCGAGATCGCCTTTCAAGTGAACAAACATGAAACCACGCAAAAGGCTCGATCGGTGCTGTCCCTTCAGGTGGGTGTATTGCGCTTCTCGAATCCTTGCCTGAAAAATGTCATTCGTACGCAGTAACACACCCAATACTCCGCGACTCGAGGCTGGTTGCGATTCCATTTGACCACTCGCATCACTAACGAGAATTACCTTGCAATCCTGCTCAAACAGGGTCGCAAGTCCCTGGTTGTCGCAAACGCCGCCATCGGCAAGGCGAACGATGCGCTCTGGATAGAGCAGGTCCATCGTGAGCGGTTCGAATACTCCTGGAACTGCTGCTGAGGCACCCACAGCATGACCAAGTCTGATTCGCTTATGCTTTCCCGGAGCGTCTGGGTAGTACATGCGACGCAGTCGCTCATTGCCGTCGATTTCAGTATCGATTCCACCCGGAGCTTCTCCCATCCATGACGCTGTGAATTGCCATGTATGACCGGTGTTCATGGTGGCGGCATTAAGCACGAGGATCGGGACTTTAGCGTCGCGTCTCCAGTTATGGTATTTGGGAACAAAGGAATAATCTCGCTCCCGTTTTCCCGATTGGTCCATAATTAGCGGTGCTATTGTCAACTCATTCAACCAGCGCTCTCCGTCTTCCTGACCATCCTTCACCTGCGAATAGAGATGCCTTTCATATAGTTCGGCCGCTCGGGCTGTTCGCGAGTAATCTTCACTCCAGAACATGCGAAAGTTTTTTAAAGGGTTTACCGCGACTCGCGTACGAATATTCTTTCGCACACCAGCGGTAAACTCATCGATCATGTCATGGACCACTTTGATGTAGTCTTCACGAGTGATCTCAGAATTCGTCTTTGTATGCAGGAGATGCCGCACCTTCAGATAATAATAAGCGCCCACGATCGCTCCACCGGACACACATGACAACACCTCGACGTTACGCAGCACGTCGAGCTCAGCTAGCCGCGCCAGCACCCCCAGGTGATAAAGCGATGCCCGAAACCCTCCGCCAGACAACGCCAAACCGATCTTTCCAACAAAGGCATTACGCGGTACGGCATCATCTCCAAATGCATCTTTAAGAGCTTTCCATGGTTCTGACAAATCTTCGGTGGACTGGAGACGTGCCAGCGAAGCGAGTTGGCGCGCACAGGTCTCCAGCTCCCACTCATTTACCGGTTTTGCCTTTTCCTGTCCCTCACGTATCCATTCAACCGCCTTTTTGTAGTCTTGTAGACCAAAAGCAGCTTCTGCCAAAGTTGCATAGTAGAACCATTGATTCTCAAGCCATTTGTGCTCGTCAATCTCAGTTAACGCCCGAACCTGTTCGACGAGAGTGGCTCGGATTTTGCGCGCCTCTTCCCGGTGCGCCTTGGCCACATCGGACGTTCTGCCGGCTTCTTTTGCTTCAAGCTCCTCTATGCTTGCGAGGCGATCAAGCACGAACGCCGCATTGATTCCGGTATATCCCTGGTCTTTATCCACCCCTTCTTCATAACCTCTCCGGTAATAAGAAAGAGAAAGCTCCAGGTTCCTTCGTTGATTGTCGATTTCCCACTTACGCTTGTATATCGCTGCGATCAAACCCAACGTCTCCGAGGTTTTCGTAGTGCTGAAGTCTGCAATTGTCCGCAATATCTCGAGAGCGCGATCGAGTCGCTTGTCCGCGGGGAGATCCTGATCTTTGTAGGTGCAAAGTGCCAACTGCTGAAAGATTACTTCCCGCAAGGGATGGTCACTCGCGAGCGCTTTATGGTTGCTGGCTCGCGCCAGGAGGCGACGCGCATAGCCGAATCGCATTTCATTCTTCAGAGCTTTCGCAATTTTCAATAACTCGCGCGGGTTGTCATCGCCACCGCGCAGTATTTCCTTGGCTCTGATGACGCTGTCACTCTCTCGCGGGGGGATCGGTCCGTGCCGATCTTCGTTCTGGGCAGGCTTGCTCCCATTTCCGGAAGGCTTTTCGTTTGTTGAGGAAGTTAGATTTACAGCGACGGTGGTTTCGTTCTCAGACATGGGGGACTCCTTTGCGGGTAACCGGAAGGGGTCAACACAACGATGACCCTGGGCAGATCATTCAGATGAGCGAATGAGCAAACATCCGGAACTTAAATGCATTCCGGCATGTAGTCAAGGAAAATGCGGGGAATCAGCATCACACACATAATGGTAAAAAACGATCGATTTGTTTCGATGGCTGTTTGGTACGCGCGTCATAACGCGGAAGGCGCTGGTTGGTTTCAGCCCAATACGCCGAAGGCGTTGGCTACCTCAGCCCAGGGTTGGAGCGGAGCGACAACCCTGGGGACCTCATTATAAATCGGTCTCAACCCTGTAAGGGTTTGTCGCGGGTGGAACCCTTACAGGGTTAATACGAAATATTTGATCTGATCCCAGGGTTGGAGCGGAGCGATAACCCTGGGCTGAGGTTAGCGAACGCCTTCGGCGTTCCGTATATACTTGCTTTCCGACGCTTCTGTGGTAGATTTCCGTCGTGCGACTCGCCTCGACGCGAAGGACCTCATGACCAACGTTAAATGTATTCGCTGTGGAGTTGTCAACGTGCTCTCGAACGAGAGCTGCAGGGCTTGCGGTCTCGAGCTGAGTTCGTCTGCTAATTATTCCGAAACCCGGCGCGGGTATTACCCTGAGTTTCCGAGAAGCAATCCTCTTCTAATTAACGCAATCAAACCTTTTGACGGCGTCTTCGAGGCGCTTGGGTCAACAGTTACGATCTTTTCAAAGAACTTCTGGTTGATTACCAAGCTCGTTCTCGTCATCGTAACTCCATTTGAAATCTTCAAGGCACTGAGCGTCGGCGAGACTGCAGGCAATTGGCAGTTAGCCCTCGGTACGTTTGCACTGCAGATTTTCTGCAGCGTTCTAATCGCTCCGGCACTGATCTATGCACTGATGAAAGTGATGCAAACCGGCGTCGCTCCCGGAATCAACGAAGCCTATCGCTTCGGTGTGAGCAAGGTCATCAAACTCTTGCTTTGCACCATCATGGTGTGGGTACTCGTCACTATCGGCTTTGCACTATGCGTCATTCCGGGAATTTTCCTGTTTCTCGCGTTTGAACTGGTGTACCCGATCGCCGTCCTCGAAGGCGGTTCGCCAACGGAAATACTGAATCGCAGCTACACGCTGACCAAAGGCTATCGATGGAATATTCTCGGGGCCACATTCATGATGAGTGTGATGCTCGCCGTCGCCAGTGCCCCGTTCACTATATTCGCGGCATGGCTTACAGCCGGGGTCGTTGACGCCTGGCCGTTACAGGTACCGGCTGCGATCATCTCAGATATTCTGAGTGAGGGAACGACGGTTTTGTCCCTCGTTATCTATCTGGGCATCCTGCGGACTTTGGAGTCGCGCCAGTCTTTAATAGAATAGCCGCGATGTATTCGGCCCAGATTACCCGCGCAAACCCCACCTGCATCATTCTTCTGATCGATCAGTCCGGCTCGATGGGCGATCCGTTCAGCGGCGATTCGGCACGCAAGAAGGCAGACTTTGTCGCCGAAGTCGTTAATCACACGCTTCACGACCTCGTAATCCGTTGCACCAAGACAGAAGAAGTCAGGAATTACTACCACGTGTCCGTGATCGGTTATGGACGCAGCGTAGGAAGCTGTTTTTCCGGTGAACTCGGCGGGCGACCCATCGTCCCGATTGCGCACGTCGCCGACTATCCGCTGCAAGTCAAGAGCAGTTACAAGAGAGTTTCAGACGGGGCCGGCGGCTGGGTGGAGATTCCGGTGCGCTACCCTGTTTGGATTCATCCGACTGCTGACGGCAAGACGCCGATGTGCGAAGCACTGACGCGCGTGCAGGAGATTCTGAGAGGATGGCTGCTGGAACACCCGCGCGGATTTCCACCTACCGTCCTGCATCTCACCGACGGTGAATCCAGTGACGGCGATCCAAATGAGATCGGCCGGCAAATCATGTCGCTCGGCACTGACGACGGCACGGTCCTTTTATTCAACTGCCATATTTCCACGCGGCGATCTGCGAAGATTGAGTACCCGACGGAAGAGACGTCTCTTCCCGACGGATTCGCGCGCACACTATTTGAGATCTCGAGTAGATTGCCGACCAACTTCCTTGCGGCAGCAGCACAACTCGGAGTCAACGCACTCGAAGGCTCCAGAGGTTTTGTCTTCAATGGAGATCCATCATCCATCGTACAGTTTTACGAAATCGGTACCAGCCTTACCGGCATGACTCCCTACAGATGGATGGATGATAGAACGGAGTTGGCTTGAGTTCAGCCAAACAGAGTACTACCTGGGATCTGCAACTGCGGCAGTTGTTGCTGCCTAAGTTGGGACACGAAGCCGCTGAATGTGAAGACGCCATAGCCATCGACAAGCAAGCTTCCCGGTTCGCCGTTGCCGATGGCGCGACCGAATCATTCGACGCACGCAATTGGGCCGAGAGACTGGCCCAACACTGGGTACAACGCAAATCCACTTTAACAGTTGAAGAGTTTCGCGATTGGGTCGCCACCGAAGGACGGGAACTTCACGACTCGTGGAACAGTCTAACTTTGTCATGGTATTCCGAAGAGAAAGCCCGGTACGGTTCATTTGCGACTCTGGTCGGGGTGGAGTTGGACCTCAATACTGAACCACTTTCATGGCAGGCAATTGCGCTCGGTGATGCGTGTCTGCTGCAATGTCGCAACAAAACCCTTTTGAAGAGTTTACCGCTCTCGGGCTCGGAAGGTTTCAACTCGGGGCCGGTGTTGGTGGCGTCAGATTCATCTTTGCACGAAAACAGTATGAAATCAGTCGTGACCGATTCGGGCACCTGTCAGAACGGAGACGTGCTGCTTTTGATGTCTGACGCCGCGTCGTTGTGGTGTTTGCAACGGTTCGAGAGCGGCGATCTCGACGTCGACGCGTTTTTAAGCGTCAAATCGGATGAAGAGCTGCAGGAATTCTTTGACACCGAGCGAATGGCTGGCAGAATAAGGAACGACGATCTCGCCATCGTCCGGATCGAAATCAAATGGAGTAAGAGTTAGTGGCAGTTTCACCCTCACAAACCGGGACCATCTCGAAGAACTGGCCTTCTGCGAGATATTTCACTGAGGCCATTCAGTGTCCCTCGATCTGTTTTGCGCATCCGCTGTTGCGGAAGACGCTGCCTGCCGTCGACCGCCTGGGGATGCCGCTCGTAACGTCGGGCCAGTTTGCCTACGTCTACAAATTGAAGTCATCGAACAGCACTGGTGATTTTGCAGTACGCTGTTTTCGTGGCTATCTCGGCGATCGCGATCAGCGGTACCGTGCCATTCAGGAACATCTCATAAGCTCACCTGTCTCTTATCTTTCGGAGTTCACGTACGCTCCTGAGGGAATTCTCGTCGGGGGTCAGAGATTTCCGATTCTCTTCATGCAGTGGATCGAAGGTCCGACCCTGGATCTTTACATCGGTGAAATGCTCAACCGTCCCGAAGTGTTGCTGCATCTTTCGGAAGAGTGGCTACGGCTGCTCGGCTCGCTGCGAACGTCGGGGATGGCGCATGGCGATCTTCAGCACGGCAACATCATCGTCGAACACGGGCAATTGCGTCTCGTCGATCACGATGGAATCTTTGTGACGAAGATGGAGGGCTGGAGCGCCAGCGAGGTTGGTCATCAGCATTATCAACACCCTAATAGAAATGCCACTCACTTCGACGAGAAGCTGGATAACTTCTCTTCTCTCGTGATCTACCTGTCGTTGATTTCGCTCGCAGAGCGCCCGGCTCTCTGGCAGGAGCATCATGATGAGAACCTGCTTTTCACGAAAGCTGACTTTGCCGATCCCGCTGCGTCACAACTCTTTAATAAGATCCGCGAGCTTGGACCAGAACATTTACGGCTCGCTGACGTGCTTGCTGCTGCGGCCACCGGATCGCCAAATGAAGTGCCGTCGATCCTTGATCTGGTTAAGACCAAAACTTCACTGCCGGGATGGATGACGGCGCCGGTTGACATCGATACCACACCAAAGACACGAGAAGTTGTTTCAGCGACGCCACCTCCGGAGGCGAGAACAGTTCGCTGGATTCCATGGCAGGAGCGTGTTCGGGGAGCGTCAATACCGTCGACGCCCAATTCAGCCTCAGTCCAGTCACTTTTCAATAGCACGCCCGTTTCTGCTTCGGGAGTGCCGACGCTGATCACGGATCCACAGGACATTCTGGGGAACACATTTATTTTCTCGAAGGAGTTTGTACGAAAGTATTTTCTGGTCTGGTACTGGGGCGCTTACATTCTGCTCAAGTTTCTTGGATTCGGGTTCTTCTTGTCAGTGTTTGCAGCTCTCGCATGCCTCGCGCTCGGCTGTTTTACGTTCGGCCTTGTGCGCGCAATCGATGAGTCGATGAAGGCCAAGCGAGGGAGTTTGAATCCGTTGACACTGTCACCGCCAATGATGACTGCGCCGCCCCCGCCCGATCCGCAGGCACAGTTCCCACGATCATGGAACCCGTCGGTGAACTTGCCCGCGGTGAACTTGCCACCAACGGCTGTGACCCCAGCCACGACTGATCCGTTTGTCGGAAATCTTGTGTTGGGAATCTATCATCAGGAAAATTGTCACTGGGTGAACCGCATCACCTCGAAAAATCGCGTCGGCTTCGCGACCTCCTCCGAAGCAATCCAGCACGGCTTCAAGCCCTGCCGCATCTGTTCACCGTAAATAGCCACAAAAAGGCACATAAGACACAAAATGAGTGGTGTCTTTTTATGTGCCTTTTGTGCTTTTTTGTGGCATCATTCTTCACGACACGCCTTCGGTTTGACTCCATCTCCACGGGTTTTCCTGAGAACAGCGCATGCCCTCGAAATACGACATCTTTATTAGTTATGGACACCTTGACGACGAAGATCCGGCAGGTGACGTTAAGGGCTGGGTCGATCTCCTCGTCGAACGATTGCCGCGACTCATCAGCAGCAGTCTCGGTTATGTGCCCAAAGTCTGGCGCGACCAGCGTAGTCTCACCGGCGATGCGCTGCTACGCGCCGCGATCGAAGAGGGCATTTCGAATTCGTTATTGTTCATTCCTATAATCACTCCCCGCTATGTAACGTCAGACTGGTGTCTCCGTGAACTCGAAGCATTCAGTAAAAATCCCCCTCTTCCAAACGCGCCCGCACATCGCTCCCGAATCTTCAAAGTGATCAAATCGCCGTTGCTGTTTCACCTGGCGAAAAAGGAACCATCTCAACTTCGCGAACTGATCGGCCACTCATTCTACGAAATGGAAGGCGACATGCCGGTGGAGTTCAGTCCCGACGTCGTTCCCGCCAAAGATCCGAGATACTGGACCGTGCTACGACGGCTCGCGTGGGACATCTCAACACTTCTCGCAGTCGTGAAAGATCCGGACAAACGAAATACAACTAAGGAGCTGCCTAAGGAAGGTCCGCAAAAATTCATTTATCTTGCGGAAACGACTTCTGACCTGACGCAGGAGCGCGACGTAGTACGCGATGAGTTGCGACAACGCGGTTATGGTGTGCTGCCTGAAGAGAAGTTGCCCACCGAGGAGTTGAAGGAAACTGAAGCCGCGGTACAAAAAGCGCTCGGGCGTTCCATCCTTTCAGTTCACCTGATCGGTAAGCGCTATGGCACGGCGCCCGAAGACGATCCGCGCTCAATAGTTGCTATTCAGGAAGAGGTCGCTGCACGACGTTCTGAGAACGATTCATCCTTCACCCGTCTCTTGTGGATGCCGCAAGGTCTCATGACGCCGGCACTCGAAGTCACCGACGAACGTCAAAAAGCATTCATCACTGCAGTGCAAACACGCATCGGCGGCGGTGCTGAGCTACTACAAACAAGCATCGAAGACTTGAAAACCCGGATTGTCGAAAAATTGAATCCGCCCGCGGTAGTGGCGACAAGCAAACAAAACGGACGCGCCAAACTGAAACAGGTTTATTTGATCTGTGAAAACCGCGACCGCAGTCTCGTGCGACCGATCAAGGAATACTTATTCAAACAGAACCTCGAAGTAATTACGTGGCTCGACGGTGACACCGCAGCCACGCTCATGGACTATCACCACAAGAACCTGCGCGAATGCGACGCGGCGCTGGTCTATTTCGGAAACGGCGATGAACCATGGGTTCGCAAAAATTTGGAAGACCTCGAGAAGGCTTATGGTTATGGTCGTGAGCAGGACTGGACCGCGAGCGCGGTTTACGTGGGCGCGCCGCAAAGCGATCAGAAGGAAGACTTCCTCACGCATCTTGTGCCCTACGTCATTCGAAATTACACGTCGTTCGATCCTAACGACTTGCAGGATTTTGTCAGGGCCGTTCACTCCTCCGAAGGAGTCCAGCAATGATTTCATCAAAACCCGTTAAGAATCCCTTCCCCGGACTAAGACCATTTGAGACCGACGAATACCGGCTGTTCTTCGGTCGCGAAGGACAAGCGGACGAATTGCTCACTCGACTGCAACGCACGAGGTTTCTTGCGGTCGTTGGCACATCGGGGAGCGGCAAGTCTTCGTTGATTCGTGCCGGTTTGATGCCGGCTCTGCGTGGCGGAATGATGAAAGGCGCCGGATCGGGCTGGCGCATTGCGGTGATGCGACCCGGCGGCGATCCGATGGGAAATCTGGCGGCGGAGTTAGGGAAGAAGGATGTACTTTCCGAAGCTGGCGCGGGTCTGCCGGAGTCAGAAGCTGAAGCAGTGATCGAGGCGACATTGAGAAGTGGTTCGCTCGGCATCTTGAACGTGGCGCGGCAGGCTCGTCTCGGTGAGAACGAAAAGCTTTTGGTGGTAGTGGACCAGTTTGAAGAGTTGTTCCGCTTTCGTGCCGCACATGAAGGGAACAGTGTCGACGTAGCGTCTGCTTTCGTGAAACTCCTGCTTGAAGCGGCGCAACAGCGCGAGTTGCAGATCTACATCGTGCTGACGATGCGTTCCGATTTCCTCGGCGACTGCGCACAGTTCCAGGGACTTCCGGAAGCGATTAATGACGGGCAGTACCTGATTCCGCGAATGACACGCGATGAGCGACGGTTCGCGGTGACTGGACCAGTGGGCGTCACGCGCGGAAAGATCTCGGAACCGTTGATCAATCGGCTGCTGAACGACGTGGGCGACAATCCGGACCAGCTTCCGATTCTTCAGCACGCATTGATGCGCACGTGGGAACACTGGCAAGCGCATCGTCGCAATGGGGAACCATTAGGCCTCGAACACTACGAAGCCATCGGAACGATGTCTGATGCTCTCTCGCGTCACGCCGACGAAGCTTTCAATGAGTTACCCGACGAAAAGAGCCGCAAGATCGCGGAACTACTCTTCAAAGCATTGAGCGATCGCGGCGCTGATAATCGTGAGACTCGGCGTCCTACGAGGCTCGACACCCTCTGCAAGATCACTGGAGCGAGTGTGCCGGAAGTAGTTGCCGTGATCGACACTTTTAGGCGTGGTGGTCGATCATTTCTGATGCCACCCGAAGGCACTGAGCTTCATGCGGATTCCGTCATCGACATTTCACACGAGAGTTTGATTCGTAACTGGCAGCGATTGAAGCAGTGGGTCAATGAAGAGGGCACGTCAGTGCGAATCTACCGGCGTGTGGCTGAGACTGCGATGTTGCATCGTGAAGGCAGCGAAGGGCTGATGCAGGATCCCGCGCTTTCATTTGCGCTCGATTGGCGCGACAAGTCGCATCCGAACGCGGCCTGGGGCGAGCGTTATCATCCGGAGTTCGTAACGGCGATGACGTATCTCGAACAGAGCCGTATCGCGCGTGAAGAGAAAATCGCGGCTGAAGAGCAACGGCGTAATGAAGAGATCGAACGCGATAAACGTGAACTGGAAAAAACGAAGAGGTTCGTCGCGCTGCAAGCGCGGGCCGCGCGACGCATGCGCTGGTTGATCGCTGCACTGTGTGTGATCTTGTTGCTCGCGTTTGCCACTGCAGGATTTGCTTGGACTCAGCGTGCTTCGGCGATCGAAAGTCGCCAGGCAGCGTATCGGGATCAACAGAATGCTTTGAAGTTGGCCCAGGAAGCCGAGAAGTTACGACTTGAAGCACGAGCAGAAGCTGTCAATGCTCAGGTCAGTCAATATTCGGCAGAGAAAGCGAGAAAAGCCGCGGTGGCCTTAAAGGAAAAAGCAGATGCGTCAGCGAAAGTAGCGAACGAGCAGAAAGGAATCGCAGAAAGAAATCTCCAGGCAGCACAGGCCGCTACGCAAAGGGCAAACGAGGCAACCGCGGCCGCCCAACAGAGTTCGCAGAGACTCACCTCCGCACTCGAGCGTGGCGAGCTGATCCGAAGTGGTCTTGAATCTTACCGGCGTGAAGAATATCTGAAAGCCCAGGACGCATTCGAAAAACTTGAAGAAAAACTCACAACACTTCGCGCTCAGGCAAACGAGCAAAATTTCACGGCGCAACAGTTGAGACAATTTGAGCGTGATTATGGCTGGTCGCAGTCACGACTCGGCGACACTTATCACAAGCTGCGTGAATACGACAAAGCGATCGAACACTACGAGAACGGGCGCACAATCCTCGAGAGGGTGTTGAAAGACGAGCCCGCCGCGATCCTGTTCGAAACCTATCACGGGCTTGCACACGCCTACCACGACAACGCGAAGTTTCGCACCACCGCCGTATATGGTGCCCCAACTACGATAAATCTTACGCCCGAACAACAGTTGTCCAAGGCTGAAGACTATTACAAACGAGCCGCCGTCTATCAGGAATCTTTAAAAACTAATAGCCCGCTCGCTGCAGCCGCCAGTCTGAAAAACCTGATCGCGCTTTACATGGACATCGGTAAGTACGACGAAGCCGAGCTGCGTTTGAAGGAAGTCATCGAAACCTACAAGAAGGTTGAGCCGGAACCCGGCGACGGTACCGTCGGCGCTCTTAAAGAACTCGCTGAGTTCTATCGAGGACGGGGCCGTTACGAAGATGCTTTACGCACCTACAATCAGCTCATCGATATACAGGAAAAGGTGACTGATACGACGAGCGATCCGGAAACCATCCGAGCGCTCGCCGACAATTACAACGAGCTGAGCCAGCTCCACAATGCTCTGAAGGATGAGGTCCGTAGTGAAGCTGCGTTCCACCTGGCGGAAAGAATCCAGCAGATCGTGCTCAAGCTGCGAAACAAACGCGAACTCATCGCTGATCTCAAGAAGCTTGCCGTCATCACTCTCGACGAAGATCTCGATGTGATGGGTGACAGCTACATCACCCTGGGGCGCTATCAGGAAGCTGCGCACGCGTTCGAGGCCTCGCTCTCGATCAGGGAAGCGATTAAATCGGAGAACAGCGCCATCGCCACAAGCTATTTGAAGCTCGCTGATCTCTATCGCGAACAATTGAAAAACTATGGCAAGGCAGAAGGGTATTATAAGCAGCTAATCCAGAATCGTAAGAACTTGAAGGGCAATCTGACCGGTCCTTCAGATCCGATGTCACAATACATTCTTGGGTTACGCAGGCTTGCCTTGCTTTACGCAGACAATATGAACAAGCCCGCGGACGCGGAAGCGCTCTTGAATGAAGCAGCCGCTGCGCTCGCTCCAATCAATGGGCGTTATTCGTGGGATGAGGAGTTGAACGTTTACGACGACTTGCTCAGTCTTTATCAGAAACAACAGAAGGACCCTCAGACGGTAAAGATCAAAAAGTTGGAGGCGTTTACACGAGACCGCAATGATTTCGCAGTCGCCTACCGTTCTCCCGACTACCAGCACTTCATGTACGAGTACATCATGGCCGCGGGCGACGTCGCCGATCTGTATTTGAAGCAGCAGAACAAAGCTGCGGCTGAGGCAGCGTATGCGCAAGTGTTCGGCTCGATTCGTCTATCGTCAAATTTTCTGGACGCGAAGAAACTCAACGACTACCTCAACAATCTCGAGAAGTATCAAACGTTGCTTCGCGAAAACAACAAGGCAGCGAAAGCGGCTGAGTATGACGAATTCATAAGCAACGGTCGCATACGACAGAAGGATTTGGAGAGTATCGAGAAGGAAAAGGAAAACAATCCGTAATCATCCGCGTTTATCCGCGTTCTGATTAATTTCCGATAAACATATACCGTGACGAGTGGTTCACTATCACGGCAGGAGTTCCCGCTACAAACCACGACCAGCTCAAAGCCATCAACGCATTACCCGACTGCGAATTAGCGTTAAAGACATACGGCAAGACAACGATTCGTGCCGTCGAGTTTAGATTCGTAATCTCCGAGAGTCTCAACAAGCCATTATCGTGAAGATTTGGATCGGGCGATAGTGCCAAGAAGGAATACATCGGGACAGCGTTGTCCAGGATTGCTGGAGTTGCGAATTGCAATGCACCAGCGGCGCCCACCTCTGCTTTTAATCGCTCCTTATTCGCACGCGCGTCGGTGTAGGAGTGAATCCCTGTGGGATGGTAAACAGACTGCAAAGCTTCGATGTCGACCGACCTGGTAGTTTCCAGTATGCGCAGTCCGTTGTAGGTGGTCTGCATGCGCTCGACTACTCCCTTCGTCAACGCCGGTTCGGCAAAGACAACCAATTTCGAATTAAGGGCTGTGGCCGGACGTCGCCTGCGCATTTCTCTCAACGCCGAAAGCGATGGAACGTACGAGACAGAAGCCCAATCGCTTACATACTGGTCTTTTGCCGACTTTAATGCCTCGAACGGAACATCCCAGAGTGGTCCATCCGGCACGATTATCAGCTTCGTTCTTTTACCGATCTGCTTCTCAGCAAGTTGCAACAAATAGCCGTACAGCTCGCGAGCCGCAAAGTGTTCACCGATTGACTTGCGAAAGGCCGTGATCTTCTGTGTGATCTCGGCGGAGGTGCCGCTCAATGGATAGGCCTTCACTTCTAACTCTTTACCGTTCGCAGTTATCACAAACAGGATGACCTGTTCTTCCGTGACTGCATACTCGACAATCGCGCTGTTATTACTAATCAGCGAGCGCAAGTTTGCTACCGTCAGTGATGAGAGCTCGCCACGGTTGACTGCTAATTGAGGATGGAGCGTGTACAGACGTTTACGAAATAGATCATACGCGGCACGCGCCGACTGCAACCGTGTTCGCAAGGCACTGTTTCCCCGGTTGGGATTCGTGGAATCCTGAGCTCCGTACACCTGGACCTTGAGAGAGATTAACTGACCCAGCAGCTTCAACTCTTCCTGCCGTTGTGCGACCGTCATGCCTTTCGTTACGGTGAAATTGCCGCGTTGAATCAGTTCTCGCAGCGTTTGCGACTTCGCCTCCTCCGCGCGAATAAGCGCCTCAATGGGCCGATTGAGATCGATCAACGTTTCCAGCGCGCCCAGAAACGGAAGCACACCGCTTCGTTCGGCTTCCAATCCGTCCGGTCCGGTTTCCGCACGAATCGTTCGCTGTATCTGCATCGCCTCGCCAAATGTATTTAATGCTTCGTACTTGCGACCGAGATCGTGTTGCGCTTTGCCGGCCTCCGTCAATGCATACACGGCTATCGATAAAGAATCGGTATCCTTCGCAGTTTGTGCCGCGTTCTGAGCGAATTCCAGTGCTCGCGTGGCTTCGCCCTGTTCGCGATACGTGGCAGCAAGCCGGCTCAACGCATCTGCGGCGTCGGCCTTGCGTGCTAAGGTCGTGTATAAAGCGAGCGCATCCTGGAAGCTCTGGAGGGCCAAAGGATATTTCTGTTGGGCCCGGTAGACCGAACCCATACCCAGCAGCACGTGAGCGCGATTGAGATCATCGGATCGTTTTCGGTGAAGCTCGCGAGCCTTTTCATAAGCCTCCAGTGCCTGATCGTATTGGCCTTGTGTATAGCGAGCGTTTCCGATGTAACTCAGCATGCGCGACATACCGACTTCGTCTCCACTGATTTGATAAGCGTTCAGACTCCGGTTGAAATAGTCGACGGCCTGAGCATTGTCACCCTGCATCGCTCGCACAAGGCCGATGCTGCCCAACGTCGTGGCAGCCGTCGCTTTCCCCGGCAGTTGCTCGGCTATGGAGAGACTCTTGAAATATGCTTCGAGTGCCGACGCATAATCACCTCGAGCCCGATGCACATGACCGATATTCTGCAAACGAGTGGCCATGCCGGTTTGATCGTTCAGCTTTTGTTCGAGCGCAAGGGTGCGGTTGTACAGCTCCAAAGCGCGATCGTAGTTACGCTGATAGAAGTAGCAGTTCCCGGCGCCGCCGAGCGCACCGATTGTTCCCGCGAGGCTGTTTTTTGCAGTGAAGAGATCGAGCGCGCGCTGGTAGTAGACCAATGCTTGCGCGTAATCGTGTTGCATGTAAAACGCTTCGGCAACTCGCGAAAAGATCTCGCCGTTCTCACCTAGTGCAGCGACGGCAAGGAATGTCTTACTGGCCGCTTCATAATTCCCCGACTGGTATTGCAGGCCCCCGATGCTTGCGAGAGTATTCAACATCTCGGTTTTATCGCCGGCAGCCTGGAATTCCGGCAGCGCTTCTTCAAACGTCTTCAATGCATCCGATTCTTTCCGCTGAGCCTGATATGCGAGCGCGATTCCGTAATGACAACGCGCTGCTTCGAAACGATTATTGATACTCAGAAAGAGTGTTTCGCCTTTGCGGTAGTAATCGAGCGCGAGATCGTAATTGCCCTGGAAGTAATAAACGCTGCCGAGGTTTAATCGCGAAGTTGAAACACCTTCCTTGTCGCCAATCTGTTCGGAGACTTTTTCTGCAAGCTGATAGATGTCCAGAGCCTTCGCGTACTCTGTGTTGGTGAAGCGCAGGTTGCCGAGTGAAATCAGTTCTCTGCGTAATGCAACCGTGATCAGTTCGGGATGCGCCGCGAGCATTTCGGCACGTTTAGCTGCTGGCTGGATGGTGAGTTCGAAAGCAAAGTCGGTAATCTGGCGACTGGTTGGTCCAATACTCTGCTGACCAAAACAGGTGCAGCAAAGGAACGCGATTGAAAGGAGGACGAGGGCGGTCCGCTGCATGGTCCGACTCACTTGTCAGGTTTCAGAAAGGCATCTCACGTGCTGGTCTAAGATGCGGCCCAAAAATTATCATGCTATTGAGCGTGCGAATGTCATCGGCTGCTTGATTGCGATAGACAATATTTGCTGTTGAGACGTCTGAGAGGAGTGCGGTTCGGTCGCAGGGTCCTGTCGCCAGCTCTGAATGGGATGGATCGTTAGGATAAACCGCTCGAGCAAAAACAAGATACCGATCTCCTTTTTTCGGCTTGAGGGCGGGACAGCTATCAAGACGTGTCATTACACTTGTGTCTGTGAAGAACACTCCCTTCCAGCTCTTCTCAACTCTGAATTTTATGGTGTGAGCGACATCCACAAATCCCGCCCTTGGATCGGTGTTCTGAGGTGGAGGAATAACTTCAAGTACCTCTCCGACAAATACCGCTTTCGAATTGTCATAGCTCGCCTGAACTGACGGCGGAATGCAATAACACCTACGGTCCGAATACCAAAAACCGAATAAGAGAATTATTGTCGCGACAGGGAATATTACTTTCATAGGCCGATTCTGCCTCAGTTGCTGAGAGATTTCTAGTAAAACCGGCCGCGGATGAACGCGGATTGTTTACGGATCTAGGATAGAATGGGCCAAATGCCCTTCTTCCCGGGGAGTCGGTCGCTGGAGCGACCCGTGTTTGTCTTGGTACGAAGAACATGAGGCTGGTTTGGGAGCTGACTTCGTGAAGATCGTACTTGAGTCAATCGATAGTCTCCTCATTAATCCTCTTGTTCACCGCCTGCGTGACCGGCGGCGAAACGTTCGCTGGACTCTCACAAATCGTTTTCCTTATAAAGTTGTGTATAAAAACCGGGACCAGCTCGTGACGGTGGTTGCAGTCTTACATACCGCACGACACGAGAAACAGAGCGTTGCGGTAGTCAGACTAATAACGGCGAGAGCCGTTGCAAGCACACGTAGCATGAATAGATCCTTTCACGTTTGGACCGAGAAAGTAGCCACTTACAGTTAACAGGGGGTGATCCACTTATGAACAGTTTGTGAACTAAGCCACGAAGAAACACCAAGAAAAGAGTTAGCCACAAAAAGGCACAAAAAGCACAAAAACCGAGAAAGAGTTCTAGGAATGAGCGGTGGGGCGAGAATGTTTGATGTGGCGCCAGATCCACCAGGTGACGAAGAGTACGCCCGCGATGCCGATGAGAAAATCGAAGCGATGAAACCAGGTCTTCAACGTGTCGTCTTTGTCCCATTGCTCGCCCAGTTTTTGGCCGACATATGCGAGGGCGAGACACCAGGGTAGAGAGCCTGCAAACGTGTAGATCACGAAGCGCGTGAGATTCATGCGCGCCACACCCGCTGGAAACGCAATGAAGGTTCGAATCGCAGGCAACAAACGACTCACAAAAACGATCACTTCTCCATGCTTCGCAAACCAGCGATCGGCCATGTCGAGATCGTGACGCGATAGCAGAATGTATTTTCCGTACTTCTCGATGAACGGCCGGCCGCCATACATTCCAACCCAGTAAGCCACCAACGAACCCAACACACATCCGACTGCGCCGGCGACGCCGACCCACCAGAGATTCATCTCGCCACGACTCACGAGATATCCGGAGAACGGCATGATGATCTCCGAAGGCAGCGGTATGCAGGCCGATTCGATACCCATCAAAAGAACGATGCCAAGGTAGCCCATCTTGGAAATCGTCGCGACAATGAACCCGGAAAGTATGGTGATAATTTTTGCAATCATATCGAGCAGATTTACCGATCAGACCAGCCGTGTTGGCCAATCAATGGTACGAAAGCACATCCTCCATGATCTTCTTCTTTTCGCCCCTGATCGGTTTTAATTACTCGAATCAACCGCTGACTTTCACGTGATTCACCGACCGGTACAACCAGACGACCGCCCACCTTGAGTTGCGCGATTAGCGGTTCCGGAATTGTTGGACCACCGGCAGCGACGAGAATGCCATCGTAAGGCGCGTTTGCCGCCCAACCAAGCGTACCGTCAAAACATTTTACGGTCGCGTTGTAGATTTCGAGTTGCCGGATTCGAGTCTGCGCTTCACGGGCGAGATCGCCGATGCGTTCAATGGAGTATACCTGGGCCGCGACCTGTGCGAGCACCGCAGTCTGATAACCGGAGCCGGCGCCAATTTCGAGCACTCGACTGTTGTCGTCCAGCACCAGCAGCTCGGTCATCTTCGCGACGATGAATGGTTGCGAAATAGTTTGATTGGCACTGATCGGCAAGGCGTGATCGCCGTACGCCCGACTCTGTAATGCTTCCGGCACGAAGAAGTGGCGCGGCACATTCCGCATTGCCTCGAGCACTTTTGGATCGCGAATGCCGTAATGATCGCGCAGGCGGGCAACCATGCGCTCTCTCGGGATGGAATATTCCTGTAGTGAAGCAGGCCGATGTTTATTTGCTGGCTGCACCGGAACGAATTCTACAGTTAACTCTTGTGGAGTAGTTCGGAGTCTTTAATGTAATTCCAGCTTTCGATGGCCGTCAGCGCCTGATGGTCCGTCATATCACTGCGGAGTGGCGTCACCGATACGTATCCCTGTGAAACAGCGTGATAATCAGTGCCCTCAACCGAATTCCCATTGAAGTACTCTTCACCAATCCAGAAGTACGGTTTGCCGCGAGGGTCGATATGTTCAGTGATTACGGGTCGCGCGTTCTTGATTCCCTGCCTCGTTACCTTCACTCCCTTGATCTCTCCAGGAGGCAGGTTGATGTTCAGCAGCGTGCCCTCCGGTAAGCCTTCATCCAACACTTTTCGCACTGCCATGACAGCGAACGCTGCTGCTTCTTCAAACTGGAAATTATCGCGTGCAACGAGACTCAAAGCTACGCCCGGAACTCCGAGGATAGTGGCTTCGAGCGCGCCGGCGACAGTTCCCGAATAAGTAGCATCGTCACCGAGATTGCCGCCATGATTGATACCGGAGACGCAGATGTCCGGTTTTTCGGTGTCGGGGAGAATTTTGTTGAGAGCGAGCGTGACGCAGTCGGTTGGAGTTCCGTCGATCGACCAGTGACGTGAGTCCAGTTGCCTGATTCGTAACGGGCGGGCCAGGGTCAAACTATGCGAGGCGCCACTCATTTCAGACGCCGGTGCCACCACATAGACTTCTCCCATCGGCTTCAGGGCTTCTTCCAGTTTGATCAGCCCGTCGGAATGGATACCGTCGTCGTTGGTCAGCAAGATCCGAGTCATACGAGAAAACCTTGCGGTCTTGCACACTCCAGTTTCGGCGGCTCGCTCTCTCAGGAGCGTCCGATTCGTAAACGTTGGATAAAGACGACTGGTGAGATAAGACGACGGCCTGAAGTTGTGCGGGAATAAATTAGTCGCGGGGAACGCGCATCCGGCCCTTCTTCTTATTGCGTTTCCGAGCCAGCGCCGACTTCAATTTCGCCTTTTGACCAGGAGGAATGAAGAACGCGTGCTTTTTGGCGTCTTTGATGATCTCCTCAGTCATCACCTTCCGCTTGAAGCGACGCAGCGCGCTTTCAATCGATTCACCCTGATTAACAGTAACAATTGCCATTCGTTCTCTGCTTTCCTTTTCTTTAGATCCTTTGCAGGCTAGCTATTTAAGCATAAAGCTGCCCAAACACAAAAGTATAGGTCCTATATGTCCTATAGGACCTATCCTCTCCTCCTGCGGTTTTCGGAAACCACCTAAACCAAGACGGCTTCGGCTGGCTCCTCCTTCTTTCGGCTAAGGCCTTTGATCTGTACGGGCTTATCAGCTTCCTTGGTGTTCAACTGCTTATTCATCACCATCTCCTGATAAAGCTTGCGCATCATCACGGCCTCTTCGTGCGCAGTCTTCGGTCCCTCCATTTGCGGTTTGTTAGGCCGCATCAAATCAACTTCATTCAAAATCAAACCGTGGCTATTGTCAGCCATTTCCACATTCTTACCACCGGCAAAAATCTCGTGACGGCCATGCTCCTGATACCACTTCGCGACGGTCGCGTTCTGGTGCATGTTCTCGATGATGTTTCTCCAGCCGATGCCCGTGTTATAGGCGCAGAAGGAGATTTCACCTTCCTGCGTGCCGTAAGGAATGATGCACATTTCCGTGCGGCGGAAGTCGTAGTTGAAGAGATCCTGGAACCACATTCCCGCTATAAACAGGAAGTTCCAGCGATCCGAACGACGCTTCTCGATGTCGTCTTTGCTGCGATCGCCGCTTACCTTGCCGTAGTCCTTACCAGTCAGGCCAAACGACTTGTCAAACTTCTTGAAGAGCTCGTAAAGCGTGAACTGCGATGGCGACTTATACGGATTGTAGTGCTTCAAGAGCGCCAAACCCATCATCAGGTTCGACATCCACTTGCCGCGTGCTGCGTCCGTGATCTTCTGCATGTCTTTGACAAGACCCGGAATGTTAAGAAACTCCGGCACGGGGCGCATCTCTTTGAGTTCCTTATCGATCATTACCGCAGTGCCGACACCGCAGTTCGGATGGCAGCCGCAGGAAACTTGTCCCCAATCCGCGTCTGGACCATGCACGAGGTCCGCGAAGTCAGCGAAGGCTCCCATCAACGAAAGCGGGAACCAGTCGCGCGTTGGTTCAGTAATACCCACCTGATTCTTGACGTCGTGAGCAAGGTGCGACAGGGTGTAGCGCTGCTGCAAACGACGCTGCTCGGTGATCTCTTCGTCGCGACCGGTAAACGAAACCGGCTGGAACGAGAGGAACGCAATCTTCTTCGGATTATCGAGCGCGAAACGAATGATCGAACCGACCTGATCGTTGTTGATGCCGTTTACCAGAGTCGTAACCAGAACGATCTCGACGCCCGCTTCGTGAAGATTGTTAATCGCTCTCATCTTCACGTCGAACAGATTGCCGACCTGGCGGTGGCTGTTTGCATCGTTTCCGATACCGTCAAACTGGAGGTAAACGTAACGAAGTCCGGCTGCAGCAGCCTCGCGGCAAAACTCTTTGCTCTTGGCAAACTCGATTCCGTTTGTCGCTGCCTGCACGCTGTTATAGCCAACTTTGCGTGAGTACTTGATCGCTTCGATGAAGTGCGGAGAGATTGACGGCTCACCGCCTGAAAACTGCACCGACATCTGGCGACGCGGCTTGATGGTGATCGCGTTGTCGAGAATCTCTTTGATCTCATCCATGCTCAATTCATGAACGAAGCCAACCTGGTTGGCGTCCATGAAGCACGGGTCACACATCATGTTGCAACGATTGGTAAGGTCGACAGTCAACACTGCGCCGCGACCATACTTAACCGTGCTCGAACCGTGATTATGTAGTTTCTCGTCGTTGTGCGCGTCGATATCGCGACCGGGAAACATCTTTTCGATGTGCGTGAGAAACTTGGAATCGATGGCCATCATGTCTTCGAAATGGCCGTGGGTTGGACAATCCTTGATCATCCAGATTTGGCCGTCGCGTTCGATGATCTGCGCCTTGATTTCGCCGACCTTTTCATTAATAAGAACGCTGACGTCTTTCTTGCCGCTGATGATTTCTTCGCGCGCTTCGATAACGCAGTTCGGACAGAGGGAATCGGTCGTGCGTGGCCAGCCGAGTGTCGGCTTACTTTTCTGCCACGATTTCAAAAGGGGTTTCTCTGACCATTTTGGAGTAAAAGAAGGATTGGGCTTGTATTTATTTACTGACTGAATTGCGTTGAAAAGGCCTCCCGCAATGAAGGTCAATCCTCTCTCCGCATGCTTAATAGGGCGCATCGTCTCTCCGTCCGTTTTCAAATATTTTAGCTAGCCCTGGCAGACTAAGACGCACCAAGGCCGCGAACCTTAGAGCAATGGCCATGCCGCCATCCGAAATTCGGAGTTAAGGCTTTCAGACTCTACATCTTAAGTAGAATTTTGACGAGTCGGGACGAAGGCGTGAGATGTGTCTCAATGCTACAGGCGTTCTAAAACCGGTAGGACGTGTAACATTTTGGCCGCCGGCACAAAAAGCACATGAGGCACAAAAAGCACATAACAAATCCAACCCCGGAGCTTTCGTTAGGTTTTGCTCGTTATGTGCTTTTTGTGCCTTATGTGCTTTTTTGTGGCTAGCTTTTGCCCATTGCGGCTCTCATCGCGGCGATAATCTGATCTGTGACCCGTTTCTTAAAGAGCTCGTCGAGCTTTCCTGGCGAGAGATCGAAATCGACTGGCGAATCTTCAATTCGTTTGATGATCGTCCCTTCGGAAAACCCGGCTTCAACCATTCGAATTACGCCTTCGTTCGTCAGCGTCGGTGTCTTCTCAAGCTTTGGCGATGCACCTTCACCACCTTCTGAGGGCGGCTTGATGATCCGCACTGTCGCAGATCCGCCGACGTTGTTGTCATTTTCATTTCCACCCGGCCCGCCGCTCGAGCGGCTCGAGGATTTAGAACTCGAACCTGATCCAAAAATATTGTTCTGCCCACTTTGCGTTTGCGAATTGCCGCCGTTCTGTTTCTTAAACTCCTTGAAGAACGGATCGTCGGACCATTCATCTTCGTTCAGGAAAACTGTTCCCATCTGAGCCGACAACATCGCGACGATAATGTTTTCGTTAACACCGTTGCGCTTCAGTTCGATGAGGTGCTCCGTATCGAGATTAAAATTGCCAGGCCGGTTGTTGATGATCGTGATGATAGTCTTTTCTTTGAAGCCCGCCTTGACGAGCTTCACGACCGCGATATTCGTGAGTGGCCCCTCCTGATGTTGGGCGCTCACAAGGGCCGTCATCAGTAGCAAACATACACAGAGGCATAAGCAGGTGAGCAGAATTCCCTTCATGATTATCTTTCGCCTGCGTCTTTGGCGGCAGTCGGGGCTGTGGGTTTCTTCGTGCGCGCGATGTTGCGCTTGTAGCGATAACTGATCTTTTTGACGTAGTTGCGAGTCTCTTTGTAGGGCGGCACTTTGTTGCCGAACTTCGCTACCGCGCCTTCGCCGGCATTGTAACTCGCCAAAACGAGATCCACGCGATTATTGAAACGATTCAATAGCTCGCGCAGGTATCGCGTGCCACCCGAAATATTTTGTGCGGGGTCGTGCGCTCGTCGCACGCCAAAACGTGCCGCAGTTCCGGGCATCAGTTGCATCAGACCACGCGCGCCTTTCGGTGAAACGACATGCGTGTTGAAATGCGACTCCTGTTCCATCACGAGAAAGATCAAATATGGATCGACTCCATACTTGTTGCCGTTCTGACGGATCAAACTGTCGAGTCCGGGTCTGCCTGTGCTCCAGCCACTGGCTTTCTTTCCTGTTTGCGCCACGGTAGCCGGATCTTCGACTTCGATACGATCGACGCGAGCGGCATCGATAAAAATCGACATCGATCCACGCTTGTACCAAACGCCCGCCGGTGATTGGCTGGCACTGTCGGCTTCGACACGCGCGCCGCCTTTCAGATAAATCCAGGCCGCCTGGTCGTACACACCGTTGTTGGATGGCGTTTTCGCAACCACTTCCGAGACTTCGAAATGATCGTCGTCGTTGGTGCTCTCGGCCTGCTTGGGCGCGGGCGTCGCGTCGATTCGCTCGATCTTCTTGACTTTTTCCTTTGGCAACAGGTGACTGAGTCCACCCTGGCGGTACCAAATTCCCTGCGGCGATTCCCAGGCGTCATCGACGGTCATGTATGAACCGTCTGAGAGCTTCAGTTTGACCTGCGTCGTTTGGGCAACGGCAGCGCTCGCACATACGAGCACGAGCATGAGCCACAGATAGAACGGATTTTTGACTGATCGATTCATTTACAGCTCGAGTGGATCGGCAAGCGTTCGTTCGATCATGGTTTCCTGCGTTTGCACAGGCGCGAACGAGTGCGACGTTCCGAAGTAATTGCGCCAGGCGATGTCGACGATGTGCGGTGTAAGTTGTGTATTCTTGCCTTCGAACCGGCAAATGTCTGTGGCGCGATCGAGAATGTCGCGCGGTTCGCAACCCTTCATCTGCCTGTGCTCCACACGATATTTCATCAGAATGTGGTCCAGCACCGGCTGCTCGACCGCGATTCCCCGGCGGTCAGCTTGCTGTTTGAAGATTGCTGTGTACGCCGCGGGCGTGGGCGGCTCGACGCGTGCGCGGTAACCCATGCGTCGCAGAAACGCCTGGTCGGCGAGATCTTTCTCGTCAAGGTTTGTCGAAAAGACGACGAGCTGTTCAAACGGAACTTCGATCTTCTTTCCGGTGTGCAGCGCAAGATAATCCACGCGACGTTCCAGTGGCACGATCCAACGATTCAAAAGATCCTGTGGCGCAACTCGCTGGCGACCAAAGTCGTCGATAACCAACGTTCCGCCATTGGATTTCATCTGGAACGGCGCTTCGTAGAATTTCGCGGCTTCACTCCACGTCAGATCGGCGTTTTCCAGCGTCAACTCACCGCCAACCACGACGAGCGGCCGGTGAATCAACACCCAGCGATGATCGTGGTCGATCGGTGTGTCTTCCTTGGGCATCGGTTCATGACAATGCCCATCGAACACGCGAATGATCTGACCGTCAATCTCAACCGCGTACGGAATCCAAATGCCCCCCGCTAATGCTCCATTGATACGCTCCGCCACTGCCGTCTTACCGGTGCCTGGCAATCCGGTTAGAAACAGTGAACGGCGCGAATTGATGACACAACCCAGTGTTTGCAGCAGCGACTCCGGAAGCACGAGGTCATGAAAGGCCTGGCGCACCGTCTCCATGTCCGCCGTGTTTGACGGAATCGACTGCAGTTTCATCATGTGCGAGTAGTCGCGCAGCGAGACCGGCGCTGGTCCAACATAACCGCTGATGGACAACAACCGCGCCAATCGATCCCAACCGTGATCCAACATCGCGTAGCGTGTGGAACCGATTGCCGACTGCATCTTCACTTCGATCAGCTTTTCGCGGTAGAGCTGTTGCAGCAGATCCTCAGTCAGCGTCCGCGGCAGGTTGATGCGTTCGGCGACTGCGAGGGTCGTCGGCTCTGGCAGCATTGCGACGTGCTTCAATGCGAGATCGCAGAGGAACTGCTCGGAGATGCCGGTGTCGGAGATCTCCTCGGGCAGCGGCGGTCCCATGCTCTCGATTTCCGCGCGGGTCAGAATTGCGGTGTGCGACATGAGTTTTCCTTTGATAGGTCGTATTGGTCCGATTGATCCTATTTTCCGGTGTTATTGGCGCCGTTGTTGGAAGCCAATGCCAGTGCTGATTTAGCAGCTTCCGATTCCATGGCTCGGCCTACGCGCTGGTAGAGATCGGCCAGACGTCGGAGAGCGAGGGTGTTGTTCGGATCGATCGTTCGTGCTGCTTCGTAGTAACGAATGGCATCGTCTTCACGGCCGAAGCGTTCGAGCATCTTGGCGGTGTTGAGATTGCCGTTCAATGGGCCAGTGGCACGTGCGAAAGCCTTGTAGGCCTCATCGATCTTGCCGAGACGGCAGTAGGCCAGACCGAGATTGTTCAGAATGCGCTCGTCGGTCGGCGCAAGTTTCGCGGCCCGCTTCAAACGATCGACGGCAGCGCGATAGTTACCGTTTTGATAGAGCGAGAAGCCGAGGTTGTTGAGCGTGTCTGCATCCTCAGTCATCTTCACTGCACGTTCAAACGAGTCGCGGGCTCGATCTGCAAAGCCCTTCTTGTCGTATGCGACGCCAAGAAGATTGTGCGCTTCGGTCAGTTTCGGATCGATCGAGGTAGCCAGCGAGAGCTCGCTGATGGCTTCGTTATAATTTCCTTCCAAAAGATACTCGCGGCCTGCTTCGAGGTGCTCTTGTGCTGAAGCAGATGACGTGTCGCGCTTAATGCCCTGGTGGCGCGCATCTTCGATCTTCTCGACGCCGGCAGTCTCAAACCGCTGTGCGTCTTTTTCTGACATGCGGTAGACTTTGTTCTGCTCATCACCACGGCCAAACATTTTTCCAAACAGCTTGAACGGCGCTGCCAAAACTTTGACGACTTTGTTTCCGCCCTTTTTCTTTGGCTGATCGACACCAGCTTCAGAACCTGAATCTTCGAGAACGATCGCATCCGGGTCGCCCTCACGCTGGATCGTGGAAGCACTCCACATGGCTGTCGCAGCGATCGTTAAAACAAAAGCTATTAGAACAGCTAGTAATCTTCGTGTCTTCATTGGTCCACTCCTCTACATTTTGCCGAGCGTGTCCATGAGGTTAAGGGCGGCTGGGCCAAGGATTGCGATGAAAAGCGTTGGGAACAGGAAGCACGCAAGCGGGAACAGCAGTTTGACTGCAGCTTTCTGAGCTTCCTGTTCAGCTCGCTGGCGCCGTTTGGTGCGCAGCGAATCTGAAAATACTCGCAGGCCCTTCGCGATAGATGTACCAAACTTGTCGGTCTGAATCAGCATGGCTACCAGGCTGTGCAGATCGTCAACTCCGGTGCGTTCCGCGAGATTGCGCAATGCTTCGTCACGTTCGCGTCCGACTCTGATTTCGAGGTTCGCGAGTTCGAATTCAGTTGCGACTGGCGGATGCACATCTCTTAATTCACTCGAGACTTTCAACATCGCCGCATTCAAACCCAGACCTGCTTCAACTGAAACGACCATCAGGTCAAGCGCATCGGCGAGACCCCAACGAATCAGTCTTTGCCGTTTCTTTATTACGCGGCCCAGGAAATAGCGTGGCAGGAAGAAGCCCGCGACGAAAGCGATGATGATAAAGATGACGGCTTTGTCCAGCGGTCGCGCAGTTAAAGCACATACGCCGGCAACCAGCAATGGGAAACCGGCCATGGCGCCGATATGCATTGCGCGAAAGATCATCGGTGCTTCTGCCGAACGATATCCCGCGTGCATCAACTGCTTTTGCAGCTTCTTTGCTTCCGTTGCCGAGACCGGCAGTAACTTGTTCAACGGCTGCGCTAATCGCTGCGCAATCTCCGTAGCTGGACCGTCATCATGCATGACGGCGGCCCCGGCGGTTTGCGCGCTGGGAACGCTAACTTCCTTACCACCACCCATGCGGCGCAGTCTTTCAGTGGCCGCACTCTGGGGCTTATAAAGCAACCAGTAGACACCCAGCATTCCGAGTGAAATCAAGCCAAAAGTTGAGATGCCTATTATGAGTATCATCGCTGCGCTCTTCCTTGGTTTGTATCTGCGTAATCTGTGGATTAGATCTGTATTTTCAGAATCTTTCTAACAACCAACATACCTGTGATCTGCATGACCAAAGCCAGCGCGATCAGGTAGTGGCCGCGTGGATCCTTCCACAACACGCTCATGTAATCGGGATTCAGGAAAGTGACTGCGAGCGCGACGACGATCGGCAAACCACAGAGCAGCCACGCAGACATGCGCGAACTGGTGGTCAACGTTTTCAAGTCGCCCATGATGCGGAATCGTTCGCGAATCGTGTACGCAACCTTCTCGAGAATCTCGGCGAGATTACCGCCCGTCTCACGCTGAATCAGGACCGCAGTCACACACATCTTCAGATCCAGCAGCGGGATTCTCTGGGTCAGGTTTTCGAGCGCTAGTTTTATTGAAAGACCGAGATTCTGTTCTTCGTAAGTCTTGCGAAACTCAGTAGCGATCGGCTCCGGCATTTCACACGAAACCATGTGGAGCGCTTCAGAAAATGCGTGTCCCGCGCTCAGCGCTCTGCTAACCAGATCGAGCGCTTCGGGAAGCTGTTCCAGAAAGGCGTCAAAGCGTTTCTTGCGCTTGTACCAAACGTGAATCAGCGGTATCGAAGCACAACTCAGTCCGACCAGGACCATGATTGGAACGAAAACAGTCAGGACTGACGCCGCCAAACCACCCAGCATTCCCGCCATGAACGAAAACATCAGCAACCGCGACGGCGTGATGTGGAGATCGGCCTGGTCCAACATCCGTTTCAAGTGGAATGTTGCCTGGATGTTGATCAACATCTGGTTCATCCAGGGGATCTCGCTCATGAGCTCGTTGCGAGCGAGCACCACGTCGATGTCTTCGGTGTGCGCCGAATGCATCAGCGCCTCAGACAGTCGTTTTTGCAAACGCACACGCTTTTGCTCGGTGCCGTGAGTCGCAAGCAGGTAGGCGCCCAGGACGAGGAAGAGTGCGAAGACGAATACGAGAAACGATATAACCATTTGCTTACATCTCCTCGAAGAAGACACGTGGCAGTTGCAGCCCGCAAGCCTTCAACCGTTCGGCGAATCTTGGACGAATACCAGTTGGACGGAAGCGACCCAATACCGTGCCCTCTTTGTCGATTCCCGTTCTCTCGTACTGGAAGATTTCCTGCATCGTGATCGTCTCGCCTTCCATACCGGTCACTTCCGAAATTGACGTCACGCGACGCGAGCCATCCGACATGCGCGCAACCTGTACGACGAGATTGAGCGCCGAAGCGATCTGCTGGCGCATGGCGCGATCGGAGAGACGCATACCTGTCATCTGAATCATTGTCTCGAGACGAGCCAGAGCGTCGCGCGGCGTGTTCGCGTGAACCGTGGTCAAACTGCCGTCGTGACCGGTATTCATGGCCTGAAGCATGTCGATGGCTTCGCCACCACGAACCTCACCGATCACGATGCGATCGGGACGCATACGCAGCGCGTTTTTGACGAGATCTCGCTGGGTAACTTCACCGCGACCTTCAATGTTGGGCGGTCGGGTTTCGAGCCGGACCACGTGCGGCTGCTGAAGCTGGAGTTCGGCTGAATCTTCGATGGTGACGATGCGCTCGTTCTCCGGAATGTATGCGGAGAGCGCGTTGAGCAATGTGGTCTTGCCGGCGCCGGTACCACCGGAGATCAGAATGTTCAGGCGCGCGGTGACAACCATCTGCAGCATGTCTGCAATGTCTTTGGTGAGCGCGTTGTAGTCGATCAACATCTGCATCTTCAGCGGATCGGAACCAAAGCGACGAATCGATACTACCGGGCCGTCGATTGAAAGCGGCGGGATGATTGCGTTAACACGCGAACCGTCCTGTAAACGCGCGTCAACCATTGGTGACGATTCATCGATGCGCCGTCCAACTGACGAGACGATTCTTTCGATCACGCGCATTAAGTGCTCGTCGTCCTTGAACTGCACGTTGGTGCGCTCGATCTTGCCGCGACGCTCGATGTAGATCGTTTTATGCGAGTTAACCAGGATGTCGGAGATGGTTGGGTCTTTGAGTAACGGCTCGAGTGGTCCGAGTCCGAAGAGTTCGTGCTGAACGTCGTTTACGAGTCGCTCGCGCTCCGCGACGGACAACGGCATGGCTTCCTGCGCAAGGACGGCTTCGGCCAGGCGCGAAACTTCTGCGTGGACCTGTTCCTGAGTAAGTGTTTGCAGCTTCGTCAGGTCCATCCGGTTGATCAAAGTCCGGTGCAGGCGCGCCTTCATCTCCTGGAAGGAGTGCTGGCCGGTTCCGTCCGCAACTGGTCCTGGCGCGTTGGTGTTGTTGTTGCCGATTAATCTTTCACGTAGTGCCATAGTGTTTGTTCACCTGCGGGGCTGCCGCTTACACCTTCTCCATCGAGGCCTGAAGTTTTAAATTTGGTTGGGCCGACTGCTTCTTGAGCAGCGATGCCCAGAAAGGACGGCGTTGCTTCGAGTGATCGATCGGCGCGATACCGAGCGACATCTGCTCTGCTATGCGACGAATCTCCATTGCGATTTTTGAAGTAGGTTCGGCCTGCACGAGCGGCGTGCCGAGATTGATCGAACCAACGGCGGTTTGATAGTCACTGGGCACAAAGGCAACCACCGGCTCACCCAGGAATTTTTCGACCTGCCTGAGATCGAGATCGATCTGCTTGCTCCAGCGATTGACTACGATGCGTACCTTATTTCGCGGGTATCCCAGCCGATCGAAGATCTCGAGCGCTCTTTGCGTGCTGCGAATCGCGGGAATGTCGAGCGTCAAAACGAGAACGATCTCGTCTGATTGATCGAGCGCTGCGAGAGTGATCGAATCGAACGTGTGCTGCGGGTCGAGCACAACGTAGTCGTAGTGATCGCGAAGTTTCTCGAGCACTTCAAAAATATGCTGTGGTTCGATCTCGTCCGCGGAGTCAGCCTCGTGCGGCGCGGCCAGCAACGACAAGTGCGTTGAGTGCGGAGTTACCAGGCTGTTGATGAGCGTTTCATCGAGCCGCTGGCGCTTCTCGCACATGTCGGCGATCGAGTACTTCGCTTCCAGTCCTAAGAACAGTGGTAAATCGCCGGCCTGAAGATTGAGGTCCACGAGAACTGTTTTCGAGTTGGTCGCAGCGGCGAGATTCGTTGCGATGAACGACGTGCCGCATCCACCCTTGCTGGAAAATACGGCGACCATGCGGCCTTTCTTCTTCGGTGCCTCGACCTGTTGTTTACTGGAAAAATCTGAAACTCGATCGAGGACCGTGCGCAGCTCATCAGTACTAATCGGAATGCGCAGAAACTCGCGCGCGCCGGCACGCAGGCTCCGCAAGATCATATCGGGTGACGCGTCCTGTGCCGCCGAGATTAGAGCGGTGCCGGGGCATTCACGATTCAACTTTTCGATGAAGTTGACGGCGTAATCCGCATTCGCGCCGAGCGCGATGATCGCTGTTGCAGGTTTCAGGCGAACGATCTCTTCGTAAAGCTGTTCGGTGTCGTTACCGCCGGCGAGCAGCTTCACGCGTGGTTCCGCTGACAACGCCTTGCGAATGTCTTTGAAGTTTTCGAGTCCGGTGCTGAGGACTACTACTGAAATTGGTTCGCTCATCTGTTCCTCTGATTCGTTAATTCGAATCCCACCGCCGGCGGCTGTCTGAATTGAAAACTATTTGACAGAGTGCCTGGGGGTTACGGTAGGTCCATCGCTATACTGCAAGGCCGGCCGATTAATTTCAGTCCGGAGCGATGTTCGATCGGCTGGCGTACTACTGGCGCCATCCGGCAGTGGATTCGAAACTTGAGACTGGCTACGTTCATTTGCTCCCACACTTGTTCTAACCCTCGTTACCGATTTATTTATTCGGCGGAAGCACACCAACGCTTTCACCGGTCAGCGTAGTGCTATAGGCCGGCATCGTAATGGTGGTGCCAACCACTGGAATGACAAACTGGAATTGGTAACCCGTAATACCCACTGACACCGTCCCTGTGTTCACTCCAGCACCGGTATAGGTAACGGTGACGTTGTTGGTCGTAAGATTCGGAACAACCGGCTGTGTACCTCCAGCTTCGTCACCGTAAACGACAACATTTTTTACGTTTCCCATTTCCGCAGCCGTATGAAGCGTCGCGTAGCGAGCTCCACGGCGAGCTGCATCCGTTAATGCGTTGTGTGTCCATAACGCTCGGCCGAATTCGATCACTCCGAACATTGTCGTCAGCAGTACTGTCACTGCGAGTGCGAATTCCACCAACGTTGCGCCACTTTCACTTGAATCAAACCGTTTGAGTTGCTTCATATTTATTTACCCCTCTTTTAGCCTGGGGGCGGTTGAGTGATCAGGTAGCGCATGGTCACGCTGGGCTTCACGTCAACGGCCAGGTTCAACCCCGTAATCTTGGTTAACGCGCCTAAATTGAAGACTGGTTGATGTGTGTAGCCCTGGATTGAAACGGTTACTGTTTCCGGTATCGCGGCACTGCCACCCTGATAAGAGATGCTGACCTGGCCTGTTGTCAGGCCGTTCAGGATTGGCGTACCGCTGCCACCGGTATTTCCGTACACCACGATGTTGGCGGCCGTGGCATCTCCGGTCCCTTTGAATGTTGCACTTAAATACCGGGCACCCCCACGAGCTGCTTTGGCCAGCGTGGTGTATTCGTAGTAGTAGCGGCCAAACTCAGCAGTCGCCGCAAACAGCATTAAGAAGAGCGGTATAACTATCGACACCTCGACTAACTGGACACCACGGTCGTCTCGGGTGAAACGCTGTAGTAGGCGAGCCAGTCGACGCCGGTTACGAATTCTTCGAATTCTTGCATGCATGATGTCACCTACTTATAAAGGACTGGCACGGCCGAGTTATCGATGCCTGGACCAGCGCCCGGGTCGTAATAACTGTTACCCGCGAATGCCGTGTCGGTAATGTATTCCGCTTGCAGCTCACCACCATTACCGCCACCGACGGAAGACTTCAAAAAGAAGACACCGAACCTCGTGATGGTAACTTCGTCGCGACCTTCTGCGGGCGGAGCAGCAGCAATGGGAATGAATACGACACGACGTCCTTCAGTGCCTGGATGGCTTGGTGCCTTGAATACTTTATTGTCGGCGTAGTCGTTGTAGGTGAGGTTCTCGGCGATATTTATGTCCGGTGGGTACTGCCCCGGATCCATACCGGCCGCATACTGATCAAAGCGCGTATTGATACCCTGGCGGATCGCGCCGGAGGTCGTACCCGGCTTTGTCTTAACCGTGGAGCCAACAGAAATGCACCAGTTAACTCCGGTAGCCATTCCCTCTCGATCACCGGCACCGCCTGAATATATCGGCGCCAGCAATTGATAGTTTCCCGGAGAGATTGCAGTTCCGGGCGACAGACGAAATGTGTAAGTATGATTTTGCGTTATCGGGTTGGCTGGATCGTCGAGCACAAACGCGGGTAGCCAGGGGCAGAGCACGTTAACAGTGACTGAGAAACCTGCCGTGGCTGTGGCGTTCAGATTTTTCGTTTTCCCCAGGACCAACGCCGCGAAAGACATACCAACGGGCTCATCCGGCGTTGTTACCTGGACGAAACGAATGTTGACCGGCGACAGCGCTGCCGAGCCCGCGCTCATGTATGGACCATTTAGATTGACTGCGAACAGGACGTTGGCAGGGTCAATCGTCACGCCCGTTTTGTTGAATTCATACTTATTGAAAGTATTGGTTGCGCGAAACACCGCGTCATTAATCCCTGCAGCGTGTCCGTTCAAACCAGATACGCCGGCCAATGCTGATGCATCGGCCGCGTTCTGTAGTTCTGTTTTGGTCAGATACAACCGGCTGATATCAATGCCGAGACCAACTGCGAGCAGTACTGCCAACATCCCGATTGCGGATGTTGCCAGTACTGAACCTCGCTCTCGTCTTCTCTTTTCCGCTTGTCCTACTGGTCTGTTCTTCATGATTCCCTCTCATCAGTTACGAACGAAATCGGCTCGAGGAAGAGAGATAAACCAGCGTCACCATTGCTTGATGGAACCTGGATTGGAGTCCATCACTACGGCCTTTGCGACTGGCAGGGCAGTTTGATTGTTGCGTGCTTTACCGACAGCGCCGGAGGTGCTTGATTTGTCGGAGCTCGTTTTGGTTTTGGGTTCTTCAACCTTGGCTGGCGCGGCGGGTGTGGCGGCTGGAGTCTGCTCGCCCTGTCCCGAAACTTTGTAACCACTCTGGCCCTGGATGCCTTCGCCCTTCGGCTCGAGACCCAATGGCGAGTTGCCCTTCAGACCATCCATACCGCGCATGTTGGGAATATCGTCGCCATTGATTGGCTTCACCATGTGCGCCGTCACGAAGAACATCAGTTCGGTTTCCTTCTTCTCGAATGACTTCGATTTGAAGAGGTTGCCGATTAGGGGAATGTCACTCACGAGCGGAATTCTCGACAGCGTCTTGGTTTCTGAGTTGTCAAGCAGGCCGGCAAGCGCGAACGATTGGCCGTCGCTCAACTCGATGCCTGTCTTCGCGCGGCGAGTGCGGAGAGCCGGTATTAAGAAGTTGTTGAAGCGAACGCCGTTGTTGAAATCGATGGTTGAAACTTCAGGTTCGAGTTCCAGGCGGATGTGGTTTTCATCGATGATCGTTGGTTTGAAGTTCAATCGGACGCCATACTCTTTCCAAACGATAGTAATGGCGTTGCCCTGCGCATTCTGAAGCACCGGTACGGGGAACTCGCCGCCGGCGAGGAAGCTCGCCTGCTGGCCGTTCATAGCGATCAGGTTTGGCTCAGCAAGCTGGCGGAAAGCACCTTCCTGCCGAAGCATCCTTAGGAATGCAGCCGTATTGATTGCGCGATTGAAGAGAAAGAGATTGAGCGGCGATTGGACAATCGTAAACAGTTCCAGTGGGGGGGCATTTACTTTATCCAGAATGCTTGGAGCGCCACCACTATTGAGGTAACCACCAGTTCCTCCCTGCGGCAACGCAGCGTAAGACGTTTGGTAGTCACGCAGTTTGTTGCGGTTGACTTCAGCGACCCGAACCTCGAGTTGAATCTGAGTCGCGTTCGAAGTCGGCGACGTCAACATGTTCACGGTTTTGAAGTTCGCAGCTTCAACAACACTCTGGACCTGTGCCGCTACGTTTGAATCTTTAACGCTGCCGGAGATCACGACTGACCCATTGGCCTGGCTCAAACGAATGTCTTCCTTCGGAAACAGCGCTCGAATCTGCGAATCGAGGAGGGAAAGATTCTGGCGTACGTAAACGTCGAATACTAAAAACTGACCGCCGGTCTGCTCCCATGCGATGAAGTTGACCTGACCGAAAGCTTTTCCATTAACGAGCACCTGGTCCGGCGTGATAAGCACGGCTTCGGCGATGTCCGGGTTCGAAACCGAGAAACGTCCGACCGGGCGATCGAAATTGATCACGCGCGACTGTCCCACGAGAACGTTGACGGCAATCGCCTCTTTATTCTGGCTGAAAGACGCCTTGTAGGAGTTTTCCTGCGCGTGCGCGATGGAGGTAGCAAAAATAGTAATCAGGGACGCCAGTAATAAACTCACTCGGCGTGAAATTGGGGAACGGCTCTGCATGATCTTATGCTCCTTTGTTTCAAGCGATCGTCAATGCGATCAACTTCAAGTGTTCAAATTAGGGTTGAGTGATCTATGGAAACTCGACGCTGCGCTTTTTGGCGCCTTCGATCATTTCCACTGACGCACGCGGAGTGGGCTGAGGAGCTGGGGCTGAAGCTGCTGCTGGTTTTGGTGCTACTGAAACTCGGCGAACCGGTTTCGACTCAGTCTTCGGCTGTTCACTCTTCAGTGAGCCGGGCTCGGGAGCCGGTACAGCCTTATCGCCATTCAACAATTGACGCTTGTTGACGCCTTGAGTCTGCTCGTCACCCTGATCGATCTGGCTGCGCATGACCAGTTGCAGTTTGCCTTCGCTGGAAGCGAGTGCGAGTTTTTCTGCCTGCTCCGGCGTAACCTGAAGCGTTACAGCTTTCACGCTGTTGGCTTCGCGCTCATCTTTGGGTTTGTCGATGTTCTGACCGTTGGCCAGGACCTTGATGTTCTGCAGCACGATCTTCGAGATCGGATCCTGCATACCGGAACCTTCGCGCGGATCGATAACTACGACCACGTCGACGAGCGTGCCCGGCTGGATGAAACCGGAGATACCGGCGGCATCGTCAACCTTCACCGTCATCGCGCGATAGCCTTCAGGAATGATCGCCGAAAGACCTGCGGCTGTTCCTTCCGGCGCCAGTCTTGACTCAGTAATAGGCTCGCGAGCAGCGATGTTCATCACAGCCACTCGGCCCGCCAGTTTTTCCGGAGCTTCAAAAGCTCCATCGGGAGTAGATTCCTTTGGAAACTGGACCACCATGATCTGCTCGGGAATGATCTTGCTCCCGATCGGAATTGATACTTTGGCCACCGCAACCTTGTTGAGGTTCTTCGAGTAAGCCTGTGCGCTCGACAAATACTTGCTGACTGAAACGGCAGCGAGCACTCCGAAAATGAGTGCTCCTACCAGGACTATGAAGAAACGTTTGTTTCGCATGGGAATCAACTCTCCGTTCTGCCAGGTCAAGCCTGGGTGTTGACCGTTTTAAGGGTGAAATATCGCGGTTGCGATAATGGCGCCGATGGTGATCGCCACACCGTAAGGGATGGTTAGACGATAATCAGCGGGAACGCTGAATTTGGGCATTGGCCAGCCCGGCAGTAAGCCAACGAGGATTTGCAGTACGCGTTGCATGGTCGATTTGAAGACTCCCGATCGCACAACCGAAACGAGAGCCAGCACACCGCCTGTCAGCACCACGACTACAAACGTCGGCAATACAAGTTGAGCACCAATCACGGAGCCGATAGCAGCGAACAGCTTTACGTCGCCCGCGCCCATAGCTCCGAAAACGTGCAGGATAAACATCAGAATAAAGGCAAAAACACATCCAGTCAGACTGTTTAGACCACCGCTTAGACCACCCAGCGTCAAGTTAAATATGAATCCGGTTATGAGTGTTGCCAGCACGAATACATTGGGAATCCGGCGATACCGCACGTCGTGATAGATAATGATCACGGCGAGGGGCACCAGAAAAATTTCAAAAGTTATTGCGGTTGGGCTAAGCATTTCCAAGTGGTCCTGGGGGATTAGCAGAAAAGTGGCGGCGCACCCGTGGAATGAAACTTCACAAGGGCGCGCCACCGACAATGGCAGTCAATTACTTGCAGGTCACTTGATGTAACCTGCGAGCGTTTCAATTCTCGCCCCGATCTGGGTTCCAAGTGTTTGAAACGCCACGACGGCCGCGAGCGCTACGAGAGCAGCAGCCACGGCGTACTCAGATAGCTCAAGCCCGGTTTCGTCCATAAGAAATTTCTTGAACATGATTTGCTGCTCCCTTCGAAGGCTGGGAAGGCTTCAGCCTTCCTCCTGCCGTCAACTCGAACTTCAGCTAATTACTGAATCTTGCCGGCCAGCTCGTTGATCTTCGTACCGATGTTGGTTCCCAACGTCTGGAAAGCGACGACGCATGCGAGCGCGATGAGCGCTGCGGCAACTGCGTACTCTGATAGTTCAAGACCGGATTCATCTTTCAAAAAACTCTTCAACATTTGATGGTCCTCCCGAAATATAAAGACTCGAGCCATTCCCATCAGCCGGCAGCAACCAGCAAAATGTGGTGCTGCCGGGCGAATGACTCAAAATGAATTACTTAATCTTGCCGGCGAGTTCGTTGATCTTGGTGCCGATGTTGGTTCCCAACGTCTGGAAAGCGACGACGCATGCCAACGCTACGAGCGCTGCGGCAACTGCGTACTCAGAAAGTTCAAGACCGGTTTCATCAGCGAAAAATCTCTTAATCATTTTGTTGCTCCTTTTAGATTCGATTAGGCGTTGTTGCTCGAACGAGTGGACAAATGAAGGCGGGTGTCACTACTTGCTTTCGCTGTCGAAAGTGGAACAGCTTTAGGCGTGCGACGCCCAAAACCATTGATTCCACTGAGAACAGCACTCAACAACGTAAGCATCAATAGCAGGAGTTCGTTATCCTTGATTCCCGCGGTCTGAATGCTGACTAGAATTGCCAGCGCCAGAAACGGAGAAAGGATTGCGAGCATTACGACTGATGCAACGTTTGTAGTGGTTTTAGCTTTCATGTGCGTTTGTCTACCCGACCAGTGATGCGATGCGAATTGCTTCGCGACGACCATCACGTTACAACCGGTGTGCCAGTGGTCCAGTCGTGGGTTTTGTGTGATCTGTGGAGTTTTTTGTAGCCTGCAGTTGACAAGACCTGATGGTCCAAGCGAGTGAATGTGAGTCGGATAAACGAGGGAAGTTTCTCTCTTTGTTAGACTTGGCCCATTGTCGCCCGCAGTTGACAACCCTTTCGCCCCAAAGTGCCACAAAGAAAACCAGCCACAAAAAAGCACATAAGGCACAAAAACATTCAGGCAGTTTAGTGAGCGCGATACCTGCCTTAACAGTTTTGTGCCTTATGTGCTCTTTTGTGGCTGGTTTTCTTTGTGCTTTTTGTGGCTAGGCTCGGTATTGCATACCTGGCTCGGTGTCTTCCTGGAGGAAATCACCGACATCGATTGCCAGGCGCTTCAATTTCTTATAAAGGGTTTGTCTGGATCCTAATCCGAGTGCTTCGCTTGCCTTCGCGACGTTGCAATCGTGTCGCTTGAGAGTCTCGGTTATAACGCGGCGCTCATAACTTTCCAGCAGATCATCCAGTTTCTCGCCAGTGGCTTCGGTTTGGCCATTGCGCGGATGGATTCGCTGGCTGATGTTCTCGGGACGGATGTAACCATCGTCTTCAGCGTAGAGCACGAGGCGTTCAATCTCCGCCGCAAGCTCACGAATATTGCCGGGCCAGGAGTAGGTCTCGAGAATCTGGATCGCGTCCGCCGTAATTCCAGAAATCGGGCGCTCGTTCTTCCGCGCGTAGTGACTCACAAAATGTGAGATCAGAGTCGAGACGTCTTCGCGTCGATCTCTGAGTGGGGGAACTTTCAACGTCAGCGTCGCGATTCGGTAGTAGAGATCTTCGCGAAAGAGTTTTTCACTCACCAGGGTTTCGAGATCTTTATGCGTGGCGGCTATCACGCGCACATTTACTTTGCGCGGCGCACGCTCACCGAGAGTGTGAATCTCACCTTCCTGCAGGAACCTGAGCAGCTTTGGCTGCAAGGCGAGGGGCAGGTCGCCAATCTCATCAAGAAACAGCGTTCCATTTTCCGCGGACCGAATTAATCCCGCCTGGTCCGACATCGCGCCCGTAAAAGTTCCGCGACGATGGCCAAACAACATGCTCTCGATCAGTTCCGAAGGGACCGCCGAACAGTTAAAAGGAATGAACTCGCTCTCCGAGCGCCGGCTGAGACGATGAATCGCGCGGGCAATCAGTTCCTTTCCGGTTCCAGACTCGCCCGTCACGAGGATCGTGGAATGAGAATCTTTGATACGTTCGACGTTGCGCGCGACATCAGCCATCGCCCGGCTGCTGAATACCATTCCGGGGAGCGAGCTTGCCGAAGAGACCGTCACCGGCCTGGCAGCAGTAGGAACAACAGTAGTCGATTGATGCGAGTGGGCCAGGTGTGCGACGTCGCTAAGTGCGTTGAGTTCCTTCGCTTGTTCGGCTGTCAGCGGTCGAACACAACGACCATAAATCGCCGCGCCTTCACGCGCGGCCGATGGCACTGCCAGCAACAGGCAGAGCGCGGGATCTCCTTCCTGCGCAGGCTGCGGCCGGCCTTTGCTCGAAAAAATCTCTGCGACCGCAGTTTCGCCGATCGCGATCTCTGTCTCCTCGAGTCCCTCAGCCCATCGGAGCGTCGGTTTGCCCGAATCGGACGTGGCCCAGATCGACAAGCCATAAGTGGGCGCCGTCGCCTCGACCATCAGGCTCATCTTGATCATTACTTCATAGAGCAAATCCGGACCACCGTTCGCTGCTTCACAGACGGCTCTGACGATTGAACTGATAGGCAGTTTCAGGGAACTTGACTCGAAGACAGGGGCATCCGGACTTAGGACCAAAGGGTCAGACATCAACACTGTTCCTTAAAATGTGCTCGAAAAAACGCTGAGATCCTCGATTCAGTGAGGTGCCGCACGGGACAAGAAGTTTCAATCCGTAGAGCCATGGGCTTGCCAGCCCGCAGGTCTTATGAGTCTAGTGGGGCATCCTAAACCTGTCAACAAGTTTTAACTGCCGCAGTCTCAACTTGAAGCGCGATTTCAGGAATTCGATTTTCGTTCGCCGCCTGTTCGCCAATTTCAGTGCTTAAGCGCTCTTAGTTCAAGTAAATGTTCAACTTACAGGCTTAAATCATTGAGGAGAAATATCTTTACACCCTTAAGCACCGATGCTACATTCCGGCAACATCGCCGCTAAGTTGTTGAGCGGCAACACATTGACAAGCCGTAAAGTACATTTTGTTGGGGCTGCTGGTCAAGCAATACCAGCTATATTGTGGCCAAAGCCACAGTTCAGATTAAGCAGCCTCTTAACTTTGAGCCCAGACAATCTGCTCGGGATAAGGACGGGAGGCACCCGACGCACAAGCCTTCGCCTTTGCCACACTGGCATGGAGCTGGAAAGTACGGACTGAGCAAAATCTGAACGGCAAAGGAACTTGGAGGTATGAGGTGAGCAAGGTAGCAAACACATATTGGGTGGACGAACGAATCAGGGCGCAGCGTGTGGCCCCACGCACGAGTTCCCTTGCCTCGGTACAGCAGATCTCGGTTGACATCCTCGGCACGCGCACAGACGTTCGGCGACGCGGCGGAATAATTCCGTCGTGGGTAGTTTTTGGAATGATTTTGTTGGCGACTTTCGCCGTCTGTGTGACGGTAAACATGCGCACGCGCGCCAAAGTTCAGGTTGCGGCGCAGCAACTCTCCTCGATGCAAATGGACGTCGAGGCACTGCGTAATGTCAATCAGTCGTTAAAAACAGAGTTGGAAAGACTGCGAACGGATCCGCGGAGTATTGAACTGGCCGCTCGTGCGCGTTTGAACATGGTACGCAGCAATGAGTTTGTCGTTCCAGTGGAATGATCATGATTAATCGTCGCAAACATCGATTTCTATGCCTGCCCAAACCTGCCCGTAGTTTTTTCTGCTCGAAAATCCACGTACCCGGGTAACCTTCCGAGCTGGCGCGGCTGTGACTGCCATCGCAGCCGCGCTCCCCTCTAGCCACAAAGAATCACAGAAAATCTAGCCACAAAAAGGCACAAAAAGCACAAAATTAGATAGAAGAAAAGCGTCCTTTTATTTACCTCGAACCCGCGCAATCTTATTTACCTCGAACCCGCGCAATCCTATTTATCTCGAACCGGCGGAATCGCATGAGTCCAGCGGGCGCTCACCAATCAGTTTTGTGTCTTATGTGCTTTTTTGTGGCTAAATTTGCATCTTGTGCTTTCTTGCGGCTAATATCCGGGGGATGTCTGAAATAAAGGAAAGCTCACCTGCCGAGATTGAGCGCGAGCGTTGGGAGGAACAAACTCTAAAGCCCGCTCTCGATAAACATCCCGAACGCAAAAAGAGTTTTCAGAGCGTTTCACTTGATGAGGTCGAACGCCTTTACACTCCCGCCGACACCGCGGATCTCGACTTCGATCGCGACATTTCCTTTCCGGGTGAGTTTCCGTATACACGCGGAATTCATCCGACCGGATATCGCGGCAAGCTCTGGACCATGCGGCAGTTTGCAGGTTTCAGCACTCCGGAAGAGACAAACGCCAGGTTCAAATACCTCCTCGAGCAAGGCCAAACAGGTCTTTCAGTAGCCTATGACCTTCCCACTTTGATGGGCTACGACGCTGACTCACCACTCTCCGAAGGTGAGGTGGGCAAATGCGGTGTGGCCGTATCGTCGCTGGCTGATATGGAAGTGCTCTTCGACGGCATCCCACTCGAGCAAGTCACCGTCTCTCAGACGATCAACGCTCCTGCATCGGTCCTGCTCGCGATGTATCTCGTAGTAGCGGAAAAACAGGGAGCGCGTTGGGACAAAATTTCAGGCACCTTGCAAAACGATATTCTCAAGGAATATATCGCACAGAAGGAATGGATCTATCCGATCAAACCGGCGATGAAGCTGGTGATAGACACGTTCGGATTCTGCACCGAGCATGTGCCTCGCTATAACCCGGTTTCAGTAAGCGGCTATCACATCCGCGAAGCGGGCGCGACGGCGGTGCAGGAGCTCGCTTTTACTTTGCGAGACGGAATTGAGTACGTGGCGTGGGGCGTCGAAGCCGGTTTGGACGTAGACCAGTTTGTCCCGCGCATGTCCTTCTTCTTTAACGCTCACAACGATTTCTTCGAGGAAATCGCGAAGTACCGGGCCGCCCGTCGCATCTGGGCTCGGGAGATGAAGCGTCGCTTTGGCAGTAATCATGTACGCACTTTGCAACTGCGTTTCCATACACAAACCGCCGGCGTCTCGCTGACGGTGCAACAGCCACTCAACAACATCGTGCGGGTGGCAATCCAGGCGCTCGCCGGCGTTCTTGGCGGCACCAACAGTTTGCACACCGACGCTTACGATGAG